>CEUV01043387.1_pt1 | contig 33398 bp, 20 predicted proteins | sample 356401 | NCBI WGS metagenome assembly CEUV01 (sample SAMEA2622710, study PRJEB7988) | marine metagenome | isolation source: saline water (ENVO:00002010), including
GAGACTCGAGACGTCGCGATTCGATTCGATTCGATTCGGACGCGGATCGAGTCCGACCGATGATCGCGCGATGGTGACGCGCGCGATGGGAGCGCGCGAACGCGCGTTCGCGAACGCGCGCGGACGAACGCGCGTGTGTTCATCGCGCGTCGCGCGTGGACGAACCCTCGATGGAGGAAGACGAACGACCGCGAATGAATGAATGGTTCGGATAGAGCTATCCAGAGCGTCGGGGCGGAGATATTTTACGCGTCCGGCGAGTCGGAGAGCGTCGGCGCGCGAGCGAGACGATGCGAGAGACGAGGAGGAGGAGGATGACTGACGTGATGGTGATGACGATGACGCAGTGCGCGAAAGAGTGCGAGAGACACGCGCGGGCGAAGGAGGCGTTCGTCGGCGCGCGGGACGCGGCGCGCGCGAGGCGAGGCGCGGAATCGTCGACGAGCGGACGCGACGACGGCGACGATGAGGCGGGGAAGACGGGGAAGACGCGCGAGGATACACCGAATGGACGGTTGGAGTGGGTGATTAAACGGGCGTTCGATCGGAAACATCATCAGACGATTGATGATTTTAAGCGAGACGCCGACGCGACGTGGGAGTTTTTAGAGTCGACGTGGACGCGAGAGGGACGAGAGGATCGACGGGACGCCGCGCGCATCGTGCGAGCGAGCTTCGAGTCCAAGTGGGCGTCTCGAGTGGTGGGTGGTGAATTCGGTGGTGGATCGGTGGTGTGCGTGCCGAGCATCGGGGTGTCGAGGGAGACGATTGGGATGCAAAAGTTGTCGAGCACGTTTTCGCTCGATTCGCAAGCCGTCGGATGCAACGGCGGACGCGAGAGTGGGAATTTATTACGCGGTGCGGACGTGGCGCGGGCGTGTGATTACGCCCAGGGCACCATGCTGCTCGAGAGGTGTAAATACATTGTTGAAAACTTTATGAATCAACCCGAGGCAATGTGTTTCATCGCGCAGCCGACGGGCGTCGACGAGACGGCGGCGGCGACGACGACCGATCTCTCCTCGGTGTTGAAACGAATCGAGAGCGGCGAACTCGCGACGCCTCGAGACGTGTGGCGCGCGTGTGCCATGATTTGGCACACGCACCGTCTGTCGCACCACGCGGGAAGTAAGATGAGTCAAGTGTGCGATCGCGCCGAGTTGATGTTCACCGGCTTGTGGCGCGCCGAGGGATTGGATCGGTTTCACTCGCCTTCCGAAGACGAGGCCGCGTCCCCGCACGCGGGAACGGAGAATTCAGAAGGGTCGCTACTCGCGTCGACGACGATGAAGGACGCGGTGAGGCCGACGACGACCAAATCTGGACCGAGAGTGGCCTCCGCCAAGTGCGACGTGTGCAAACGAAGCAAAAAGGGCAAGTGCGGCACGGAGACGGCGCCGAAATCGTGTCTGGCGCGTCCGGAGAATCAATCCGCGGAGAGACAGGCGCAGATTCGCGAGAGGGTGAGTAAACTGAAACCCATGCCGCCGAAGACGGCGACGCGTAAACGGTCGGCCGCCTCCAAGCGCAAACTCGCCGAGACGGCGAAGCCGGCGGAGAATGATTTCGGACGCGTGTTCGACGAGAACGATCCGGACAATTTCATCTCGCAATTGCTTCGTCAGAACGATTCGTGGATGACGAACCGTCCGCACGTGAGTCTCGACAGCACCACGTTACACGTCGCCGACGAACAACTGCGTCTCGAGTCGATGCAGGGCGCGCGCGCGGCGGCGCGATTCGGCGACGACTTTTCCGCGCCGCGCGTTGGCGCCCCCAACGTCGCCATTCGCGTCGACAATCTCCGTCGAGACATCGCATCCACCGCCGCGCAGTTACACGAGCGCACGCTCAAGTTTCAGTTGTCCGGTTTGGCCACGTCGCAATCATCCGACGACGCCCAGCGCGACGCCCGTCTTAGAGAGCGCGCGGCGCTCGAAGACGAGATTCACGCGTTACAACAGACGCATCAAAACCAAGTGAGAGAATTACATCGTCTGTGCGATCGATCGGGATCGTCGAAAGGTTTATCGACGACGAAACGAACGAAAGTCATCGAAACGAACGCGATGACGACGGAGGAGAGACCCGAATTTGGTCACGAACACGCGCACGTATCAGTGGCGACGGCGAGCGTCTTCGACGACGCCTCGCGCGAGAAATCGACTCTCCATCCACCGTCGCACCACGTGGGCGTCACCGTCGCCGGCGACGACGATGACGACGACGTGCTCTTCGATTTCCCAACCATGTGAGACTCTTCCCGAGAGATACAGAGAGAGAACGCGACGGGACGGGACGGAGACCGCCGACGTCGTACGACCGACGCACCGCATGTACGCATAACCCGCGCATCGCGCGCGCTCAATTTATATTCACACGCACGCCTAGTCTCACAACACCCGCGTCTTTGCCTTTTCCGGGCGACTCTTCGATCCGTCGTCGTCGTCGCGTATAAAAATCTCGCCTCCTCCATGAATGAAAGTCGTTTCTCGCGCTTTTCCAATTCGCGACGATCGCGTCACACGCGCGCGCGCGCGAGTCCGAAACCCGCGCCGCGTCTCGGAACCGCGTGGAGAAGAATTTATTCGATCGTCTCGTCGCGGTTCGGGCGACGATCGCGCGCCGAGCGGAGGCGCGCGCGCGCGCATCGTCGATCGGCCAGCGGTGGCGAGATTGCGCGTGAGATCGGAGATTCGTCGTCGCGCGACGCGCGCGCGGGGGTGATTGAGATCGCGCGCGCGACGAGTGGACGATGGAGATTGCGTTTGAGTCCGCGCGCGCGATGCGCGGACGAACGGGGGCGTGTGGAGCGGTGATACCGACGTCGGGGAGACTGGCTCGCGGCGGCGGCGGCGACGCGCGGCGAACGCGCGCGGCGTTCGGGCGACGAGACACGCGCGCGAGCGGTGCGGGAGGCGTCGAGCGATGCGTTCGATCGATGAGTCTGCCGAGATCGGTGATCGGTGGCGAACGCGAACGCGAACGCGCGAGAGAGACCAGGACGCGGGCGAGAGCGCCGGCGACGAGGCGAACGAAGAGTTTCACGGGCGAACTCGTCTCGACGACGAGATCGACGATATCGACGACGACGACGACGACGCGAGCGTTGAGTGGGTCGGAGGCTGGTGCGATGACGCTCGAGTTGGACGTCGCGCACGGACCGGCCAAGGAGGAATTTTACGCCGAGTCGTTTACGGTTTCGCAGAGAGCGCGCGTGGAGGACGACATTCGGATCCGCGTCGAGACGAATGGTGTGCGATACAGGGTGAGCGTGGAGACGGATCTCGCTTCGAACGATTTACTATTACACTGGGGCGTGGCAGAGACCAAGGAGCGATGGGACGAGTGGAAAAATCCACCAGAGAAGATTAGACCAAAACTCACGCGCGAAATCGTCGGCGTGTGTCAAACGAAATTTACGAGCGGTCCGGCGCAACGATTCGGTTCGTCCAAACTCCAGACGACCATCGAAGGGGACGTCATCGATGGATTTTACGCGATCAATTTCGTGTTGTACGATAAAAAGCTCGACCAGTGGATTCATAATAAACAGGGTGGATTTTGGCACGTGCACCTGCCGCAACCGCCGCAACCAGAAACCGTCACGCGCACGGTGACGAGAACGGAGGAATACGAGGACGAGATCGAAGAGGAGGAGGAGTACGAGGAAGAAGTCGAGGAGGAGGAGGAGACCGCGTCGACACCGATGGTGAACCTTGATTTGCACGCGCAGGCGTCTGTAGATGCGCCGGTGAAGGAGGAGGCGATTTCGTCTTCGTCTTTGTCGACGACGACGACGCCGTCCAACACGTGGCGACGTTTATTAACACCTCCTGTCGATCCCAAACCGTTCACCGGCGCCAGTGATGACATCGACAGTCTCATGCAGTCTCTCATGGCTGAACGCCAGGGTTCGACGGATGAAAAACCGGCGACGAGCGCGGCGAACGGCCGAGACGATGGCGAAAACGACGACAGAGACGACAACGAAGGTGAAGAAGACGCGATCGTTCGAGACGTCGACGAAAAGCCGCCCAAGAAGCTGAAACGAGGCACGCGTATGGTGAAGAGATCCATCATGCGCACTCGTTCGGTGACGGATTCCGTGGAGGAACCGCTCCCCGTGAAGCTCGTCGAGGGTCCTTGGCTCGTCACCAACACGATGCGCGAGACGGTGGCTAGCGAACGGGAGGTGCAGTTTCAAATCGGCGCCTTGGTGGAGAAAGATCCCGAGGGTGGCGGCGTGCGCCTGCGAATAGAGGCTGAAGTGCCGTGGAATCTTGTCTTACACTGGGGCATCGTCCCTCGAGGCGCTCGTACCGACGTCTGGGCGTTACCGCCGGAGATGTGGCGACCCGACGGCTCCGTCGTGCACAAGGATAAGGCGTGTGAGACGCGCATGATTCGAGCGGAAAATCCGCTCGACGCCGAGAAATCTATCAGTTTTGCGGAGCTCGAGCTCGGGAACGCGCCGACGGCGATTCGTTTCGTGTTGAAAGAGGACGGAGGCTCGCGATGGATCGATTTCAACGGCGATGATTTCGTCATTCCCATGCCCGAAGCGATGTACGCGTCCTCAACGCTCGATCTCACGGGCGAGCGATCGAAAGAAGCTATGAGCGTGGCGGCCGCGGCGGCGGCTCGCGCGGCGGAGATGAAATTGGACACCTCCACGCTCGAGCCTCTCGTTGATTCGGCGAGCGAGTACGACGTCGACGTCGCGACGACGACGACGATACCCGAGAAGACGACGACGGAAATCGCCGAGAAACCCTTCGTTCCCGTCGAACGTAAACGCGCCGAGCGATCGGCGGTCGGTAACGGTCGCGAAGTCTTGCTCCAAGGATTCAATTGGGAATCGTGCAAGATGGATTGGTACCAATACGTCGAGAAACTCGCGCCGACGATCGCTGAGTGCGGGTTTAGCGTCATTTGGTTACCGCCGCCGACGGATAGCGTCAGTCAAGAGGGATACATGCCTCGAGATTATTACAGTTTGGATTCGTGTTACGGCGACAAGCATGAACTCAAGAGCGTCATCTCCGCCCTTCACGACAACGGCATCCTCGTTCTGGGCGACGCCGTGCTCAATCACCGGTGCGCGCATTTTCAAGACGAACGCGGATTGTGGAACAAATTCGGCGGAAAATTGGATTGGGACTCGCGCGCCATCGTTTGCAACGATCCAAACTTTGGTGGTCGCGGTAATCACTCGGATGGCGATTTCTTCCACGCCGCGCCCAACATCGATCACAGTCAACCCTTCGTCAAGGCTGATCTCGAGGATTGGATGAGTTGGCTCATGCGCGAAGTCGGATACGATGGATGGCGTCTCGATTACGTTCGCGGCTTTTGGGGCGGTCACGTCAAGGATTACATGGAGGCGACAAACCCGCAATTCGCGGTGGGCGAGTACTGGGACGCGTTGGCGTATAACATGGACGCTCCCGATTACAATCAAGACGCGCATCGTCAGCGCATCGTCAATTGGATGAACGCCGCGGGTGGTCTCGCCGGTGCCTTCGACGTCACGACCAAGGGCATCCTGCACGCCGTATTTGAGCGTCAAGAATATTGGCGTCTCTCCGATCAATCCGGCAAACCTCCGGGCGTCATGGGATGGTGGCCGAGTCGCGCGGTCACCTTCATTGAGAATCACGACACCGGCTCGACGCAAGGACACTGGCGATTTCCTCGAGGGAAAGAGTTGCAAGGGTACGCGTACATTCTCACGCATCCGGGCACGCCCACCGTGTTTTGGGATCACCTCTTCGATAACGATTGGGGATACCTGCAACAACCGATTCAGGACATGATACGGGTGCGGAAACAGTGCGGGATACACTGTCGAAGCGAGGTGAAAATCGTCAAGTGTGAACAGAGCGTGTACGCCGCCGTCATCGACGACGTATTGCTCATGAAGATCGGTCCTGGCGAGTTTCACGCCGACGGACACTGGGAGTGCGTCTTGTCAGGGCAAGATTACGCGATTTGGCGAAAGAAGGGAGCGAACGCGGCGCTCACGCGATGACGATGACGACGGACGGAAGACGACGTTGACGGTGTCGTCTAATTTTATTAACTTCTCTATCACACACATGTAAGACTAATACGCGCGCGGCTGCGAAAACACTATTTATTTGAGTCACTTTTTCTTCCCGCTCGGTCTCTTGACGGACGCCGTCATGTGACTCGGACCCACCATTTTCGGTTTCACGACGATCTCGACGTCGTCCAACATCCCCATAACGCTGTCCATGATCTCCGCCCCTCGCTCCGGACGCTTCTCGAGCGCGATGCCGTCCGATTTTTTAAACAAAATTCTAAAAGTCACCCTGTGTCCCGCGTCGAGGAATTTCCTCGCGCCGTTAATCTTGACGTTCAAATCGTGCGCATCGATCTTAGCCGTGAGTCTCAACTCTTTGATCACATCTCGTCTCTTCGCCGCCGCCGACGCCTTCTTTTGTTCCTTGACGCGTTTCTTTTGATCGTATCGAACGCGTTCGTAATCCATCGCTCGACACACGGGCGGCGACGCCTTCCCGTTCACCTCGACCAAATCCAATCCCATCGCCCTCGCCGCCTCGATCGCCTCCCTCAGCGGCACGACCTCGTGCGTGGACTCTCCCGAATCCCTCTCTCGCACCATTCGCACCGTCTCCGCCGTGATCTGCGCGCGCGTTTCGTTTCGTCAGTCCTCCGCCGCGTCCCCGCGCCGTCCCCGAGACGAGACGAACACCTCTCGAGACGACGCACGAGACGACCCTCGCGCGCGCGTCCGCGACGAACACGCACCTCATCGTTCACCCGCACGCGCGTCTCCTCGCGCGTCGCTCGCGCGTACGCCCGCGTCCACGCCGAGCTCGTCGACGCGGTCCCTCGCCCCATCGCGCGCGTCTCCTCGAGCGCCGACGCCGTCGCCCACCGCGCGTCCGCGCGCGCGAACGCCTCGCCGACGAACGAGCGCGACGGGGTCGACGTCGACGTCGACGCGACGCGCGACACCGCGCGCGCGAACGCTCGACGAAGCGTCGTCATCGTCGTCATCACGCGACGCGCAGTGTCGGCGCGTTCGCGCGTCTCCTCGTCTTCATGGCCAAGCTCACGGAGATCGAGGACGGGGAATCGGTGGGCATAGGACTGGCGGGCAGTGAGCTTCCGCGTCGGCGTCGCGCGCGGCGGCGTCGCGCGGAACGGTCGGGTGAAGATGATGATGATGGTGATGGTGATGAGGACGCGCGCGCGACCGACTCGACGCGGTCGAGGGAGTACGGGAGACTCGCGCGGCGATACGTCGCGGTGAGCGCGTTGATGGCGTTCGCGATGGTGGTGCTCAAACGCGCGGCGTCGTACGCGTACGCGTGGTAGCGAGGGAAGAGAAGAGAAGAGGGCGGGCGAGAGGCGCGAGAGGGCGCGAGAGGGTCGATCGAACGCGACGCGTTTTGTGATTTGTGTGTGTTTTAATGGCTAGATTACCGCGTCACCGAATCCCGCGCTCGTTCGTTGGTTCGTTCGTTGGTTCGTTTGGTCGGCGCGCGCGCGCTCACTTTTGGTTGGCGTCCAATTTTTCCAACAGCGCGCGGTCGTCGTCGGAAATTTTATCCGGAATGGTAACCTTGACGGTGACGTAGTGATCGCCTCGAACGGAATCGTTGCCGAGTCTGGGAACCCCGCGCTTGGCCATGAGGAGTTTGCTCTGCGGTTGCACGCCCGGAGGAATCTTGAGATCGACGAGACCGTCGACGGTGCGAACCTGCACGGTGCAGCCGAGGATGGCTTTGGTGTACGGAATGGCCGTCGTCGAACTGATGTTGACGTTTTCGAAACGCGTCAACTCGGGATCGTCTCTGACGTTGATGAAAACGTAGAGATCGCCCGGAGGACCGCCTCTGCGACCGGCGTTACCCTCGCCTCGGACGCGCAGACGAGATCCCTTATCCACGCCCGGCGGGATGCGAAGTTGAATCTTCTTCCCGCGTCTCACGCGACCGTCGCCGCCGCACGATGGGCACGGCGTGGACGATTGTCCGGTGCCACCGCACGCTTGGCACGCGGTGACTTGTTGAAAATTACCGAGCGGGGTGCGCACGGTGGCGACGACTTGCCCTTGACCGCCGCACGTCCCGCACGTCGTCGGCTTGGTGCCAGCCTTGACGCCGCTTCCCGAGCACTTGTCGCAGTTTTCGAGACGCATCGTGTTCAGCTCCTTCTCGACGCCGAACACGGCCTCGAGGAAATCAATCTCGATATCGAAGCGTTCGTCGTCACCCTGCGTCGGACGGTTGCGACTCTGTCGCTGGCCGCCCATGCCGCCCATGCCGCCCATGCCGCCCATGCCGCCCATGCCGCCGCCGAAGAAGGATTCAAACAAATCGAAAGGGTTACTGAACGGATCACCGCCCATGCCGCCCATGCCGCCCATGCCTCCCTTCAGACCATCCTCACCGAAACGATCGTAGATTTGCTTCTTTTGATCATCGCTCAGCACCTCGTACGCGTTGGAAATTTCCTTAAACTTTTGTTCGGCTCCCGGCTCCTTGTTCACATCCGGGTGATACTTACGCGCCAACTGTCTGTACGCGCGTTTCAATTCCTTCCCATCCGCCGATCTCGACACCCCGAGCACTTCATAATAATCTCTTCCCGCTCGCGTCACCACGCGTCGTCTCCTCGCCGTCGTCGTCGCGCCTCGTTCCCGTCCCGCGAGTCTCCGCGTCTCCGCCGCCGCCCTCGCGCCGAGACGCGCGCGTCCCGCGTGATTCACACACGCCGCGCGCGCGTACGCGTGCGACATGGTCACTGATCTCCACTGCGCGTTGAACACACATCTCGGGTATCATCGTCAGTCGTCGTCACCGCGGTCGAACGCGCGCGCGCGACACCGTCGAGAGATGCGTCTCGCGCCGAGGGGCGCGTGGCGGCGGATGAAAGATGGATAGCGCGCCTCGCGCGCGCGCGGGCGTCGTCGCGACGACGCGAGGCGCGGGGAAAGACGAACGATCGGACGACGGGAGAAGACGCGCGATCGGACGGACGCGCACCGAGGGCTGGAAATCGTCGCGCGCGCGAGTGAGGACGATGGAGCGCGCGCGGTGGAGGTGATGCATTCGACGTCATTCGTGTGTTTGAGCGTTCGTGACTCGTCGTGTATCCCCCCTGTGTGACCTATAGAAAAACCTTCCTCGCGAGACGGGACGAAAGCGACGCGCGCGACGACGCGAGTGGACGATCAGGCGACGTTGAAGAGGGAGATGGAACTGTCGGCGGAGACGGCGGCGAGTTTGTTGCCGTCGGGGCTGAAACGAACGCACCAGACGGCGTCGGAGTGGTCCGTCATGGTTTGCGCGCACGCGCGCGAGGAGAGGTCCCAGAGCTTTACGGTGGAGTCGGAGGAGCCGGTGACGAGGGCGGCGCCGTCGGGTGAGGCGGTGAGGGATAAGACCCAACTCTTGTGACCGCCCAAGGCGTCGATGAGGGATTTATTGTGCGCGTCGTAGATGTGGACGTATCCGTCGTCGCACGCCGTGTAGAGCGTCTTCCCGTCGGGGGAAAACGTCACGTCTCTCACGGGTGCGACGTGACCGGTGAGCGTGTGCACGCACTTTCCAGATTTCACGTCAAATATCGCCACAGTACCGTCCGTGACCCCGCACGCGATGCGTTTACCGTCCGGAGAGTACGCCACACTCTGCGCGAAGCGCCCGTTTTTCGCCGCGTCCGCCGTCGTCTCCGGCAATTCTAAAGACTTCTTCTTCTCCCCTTTCTCCACGTCGTACACGTGCACCGCCCGCGACACGCCTCCACCGATCGCGATGTGACTCGATCCGGACGTGGGATCGAATTTCACTCCCCAAGACTCACCCGGAGCGCTCTCGAGCACCAACTTTGTCTCCCCGCGCGCCGAGTCCCACGCTCTCACGACCCCGTCCAGCGCCGACGCCGCGACCAGTCCCGCCGCGTTCGCGTCGAGCGAACACACCCCGAGGATGTGCCCGGTGTACGCGTGTTTCTCGCGCAGATTCTCCAGCGACACCGCGTCTTCCTCCTCCTCATTCACCCACAGCTTGACGCTCTCATCCAAAGATCCAGTCACCAAGGTTGTATCGCCCGCGAAGCACGTCGCCCAGACCTCGGCGTCGTGCGCGCTCGCCCTGTGACACAGAGGCGATAGTTTTACCATCGCGCTCGGGCGACGGGCGACGAGACGGCGGAGCGGACGTCGAGGAGACGCGCCGGAATCTGAGGGGAGGGCGAATTTCGAGCTCGCGGAGACGCGGGAACGCGGGAACGGGAACGGCGAATGCAACGCGGGAACGCGAACGATGGAGGCGAACGAAGGAAGGAAGGAAGGAACGAGGAGTGCGCGGAGTGAAAGAAATGCGCGCGCGGCGAATTCGCGGTGCGAGTGAATCATCACATGAATCTCCAGACGGCTTCTCGATGCGAGACGTCGGGCGCGGAGTGCAGGTGCGCCGAGTCTCTGTACACCATGATCTCTTGCCCGCGTCCGAACACCGGTCGAGCGATGTGGCGAGGATCGAAATCACCCTCGTACGGTTCAAAATCTTCCCACTGAATCACCGTGCCCGGCGCGTTTAATTGTTCGAGCGGATGGGAGAGTTTGACGGCGTGCGTGAAGACCCCGACGCCCGGCGGTAATCCAACCTCCTCGCTCGGCGTCGACGCCGGAAACCCGAGCATGACGGTGAATCGATCGTACCCGGAATCTTGGTGCCAACTGTGTCGAATCTTTTGTTTGCCTATGCTCGCGATGTCGATCAGGGTTCCGTGACACGGTTCTCCGCACAACGACCCGAGCGTCTTTATGAAACGCTCCCCGTCGACGTCCACTCCGTGACGCGCGAATAATTCGCTCAGCGCGGCGTATCCCGTGCGCGACTCGAACCAATTCACGTGCACGGAGCTCGACAGCGACCGCATCGCCGCGTTTCGCTCCGCACTCAACCCTTCGTCCGGAACGAATAAATCGTCTCGCATCGCGCGTCTGACCTCCGTCCGAAACTCGGCGTCCTCGTGAAACCGCTCCGCCAGTCTCGTCTTCGGAAACAACGCCTCGAGAGATTTATACTCGACGAAATCGACGTTTCGCTCCCCGTTCGGACGTCGAAGTCGCTCGGGAACCTCGTACACGTCGACGTCGTCCCACGCTCGATACCTCGGCGTCGGCGTCTCGCGCGGCGCCTCGCGCGGCGCTCTCCCCGACCTCGACGCCGTCGAGGACGAGGACGCGCGCGAGGACGCGAACGGATCGATCGATCGCGCGCCGACGTTCCCGAACGGATCGCTCGCTCGCGCGCGCGTCTTCTCTCTCGACCGAGGAGACCGACGAATCGTCGCCTTCGCGCGCGCGTCGATCGACGACGACGTCGACGTCGACGCGACGCGCGCGAGAGACGACACCAACGTCTCCCCGCGCATGTCGCACCGATCCCTCGCGCTCGAACGCGACGTTCGGCGCCTCGCGTGGGTGGATGACGATGCGTCTCCGTTATCCAGAAACGCGACACGACGACGCGCGCGCGAACGCGATCCCGACTCGTCGCGAGAGACGAACGAACGAACGAACGAACGAGGGTTCTCCCGGTCGACATGTCCATCGCGATCGCGCCGCGCGCGTCGGCGACGGCGACGAAGGCGCGCGCGCGCGCGGTCTCGAGACGGAGGGACGGGCGCGGGAGAGTCGCGGCGCGAACGAGCGGTGCGGGCGCGAGAGCGCGAGCGGGGAAGACGCGATCGTCGATCGTCGTCGTCTCTTCGTCGGGAGACGCGAACGAGCCGGTGCGCGCGCCGGCGCTGATGGACGAGGTCGAGGAGAGGGAGAGGGAAGAGACGCCGACGGGGACGCCGACGGCGAAACCGCGAGGGGGAAAGGTACCGCCGGGACCGCTTCCTCGACCGCCTCTGCGCGTCGCCGCGGGGCTGGGCGCGTTCGGTGCGTTGGAGTCGACGTATTTAGCGGTTCAAAAGCTCACGGGAGGCGAGGTGGCGTGTCCGGTGGGAGGATGTCAGACGGCGCTGAATAGCGGATACTCTGAATTGTTCGGCGTTCCTCTGTCCGCGTACGGCGCCGTGGCGTACGGATTAGTCGCCGCTCTGGCGTTTTGGGGATCTAACATGCAAGCGGAGCTCGTGGAGCAGGGAGATGCGAACCGGGAGGAGACTTTGGAGGCGTCGTACTCGCGGTGTCGTCTGTTGCTCTTCTTCGCCTCCACCGGTTTGGCGGGGGTGTCTTCGTATTTGCTCTATGTTTTGGCGGTGAAGCTCGGAGGTGTGGAGTGCGTGTACTGCTTAACCTCAGCGACGCTCTCTTTGACGCTCTTCGGCATCGGTTTCTCTGGTCTGAGCTCAAAGGAGAGCGGTAACGCGCTCCCTGCCGCCATCGCCCTGTACGTCGTCACCGCGCTGACGATGAGCATCGTCCTCACCGAGAGCCCAGAAGCGAGCTCTTCGGAAGGTTTGAGACTGGAATACGCGCCACCGCAATTAGAACAGAGCTCGACGTCGTACTCTCGCGCGCTGGCCAAGCATCTCGCGGAGACCGGGGCGAAGATGTACGGTGCCTTTTGGTGCTCGCACTGCATCGAGCAAAAGGAAATCTTCGGCGCCGGCGCGGAGATTCCGTACGTCGAGTGCTTCCCGGACGGATGGGAGCGAGGCACGCCTCTCTCTGGGTCTTGTCAAGCGGCCAAGGTGGACGGTTTCCCGACCTGGGTGATCAACGGAAAGAAATTAGAGGGCGAACAAACGCTCGAAAAGCTCGCCGAACTCAGCGGTTTCGAGGGACAGAACGACGCGGAGGCGATGATGGCGGAACTTTTTTAATTATTACAGTTCGGTAAAGCGTGATAATCTTACACGGTGGTATCTGCGGCAGGCGTTAAAATTTGCGCTTATTAAGTTCTGATACAACATGTTTTCGAAAGGAACCATCATTTCGACGTCCCCCTCCCTCCCCGTCTCGTTAATATCTGTGAAATGCAGAGACTTCGTCCTGTCGACTGTCTTCAAACGGATTAGTATCGTTCGAGCGTCTGCCTTTGGTTCTGGACGTAATTTCCGAAGTTCGCGGAGACTTTGATCCCGATTCTGCGCGCGATTGCTGTTTCATTTTGTCTTGCACGGCGGAGCACAACACCGCGGCGTCAAAGGCGCTCTCGTTCAGCCCTTCGAGCGTCATCGGCATCCCGTTGCTCGGATCTTTACACCGATACGTGAGATTGAGCGATTTCATCTTCTCCTCCGGAATGCCACACCGCTCTCTGATTTGTCGCATGAAATCCGCCAACCCGTCAGGACCCGTGCGCACCTGACATCGAAACGAAATGTTGTTAAACTTGACGATGATGTCCCCTTGAATTTCCCCCGGCCCGTCGTCCTCATCGTTCCTAGTATTCCTAACCCCTTCATCATCGTCCTCGTCCAACGACGACGGTCGTCGCATCTCATCCATACTGCTTCGCTTCTTCGTCCACGGCTGCGGCGCCCTCTCGCTCGTCACCCGTCCGCCTCCGTCCTCGCTCGCCGACCGCACGACGTCTCGAAACAACGTCGACCGCCAATCCGGCAACTCTTGGTGACAAAATTTACACGTCACCTCCTCCGGTTTCCCCGAGCACTGCAACTGCCATCTCGCCACGCACTTGGCGTGCGCCCACCTCGGACACGCGCACGGGTGGTACAACTAGCGTTCGCGTCAATCGCGTCGATTCACGCGTCAGTCACTCGCCATCGTTCGCGCGCGCGCGAAGCACACAAAAAAAAAATCCATCGACCGATCTCGCCCGGAACGCGCGCGAACAGATCGACGGACAGATGATCCCCCTCGACGTCCGTCCGTCTCCTCCTCTCCTCCTCGCCCGTCCCTCCCTATAAACCCTACACCAAATCCCCACCCAAGATATTTTCATTTTTTTTTTTGAAAAAAGCGACTTTTTCATCCCATACACGTCCGACTTTTTCCAATCAAAAAATCTCAAACGCGTCTTCTCGGAGATTCGGTGGTTCGCGCGCGTTTTCCGTTGTCCCGTCGCGCGATGAATCGTGGCATCATCGCATCGTCGCGATTCGACGCGACGTCGCCGACGTCGACTCGCGACGCGAACGCGCGCGTCTTCGTGCGTACCTCTCGTCCCTCGGTGTCCCCATCGAGACATATCCAACACACCTCGTCTACATCGTCGTCGAAAAAACGAACACGCACGCGCGGTCGTCAGTCATCGATCGAGTCAACGCACGCGCGGGACGAGGTCTATTTTTGAGTCATGAACCCTCACGTGTCCCCCCCCCCTCGTGTGCCCACGCGACAATCCATTCGAACGCATGCATGATGAATCCTCCTCGACGGATCGACCGTCGTCGTCGTCGTCGTCGTCGTCGTCGTCGTTCGTTCGCCTCGCGCGTACCTTCGCCCCTTCCTTCGTCCGCGCGCGACGTCGACGGCGGTGGATCCATCGTCCCCGCGCGTCGACGCACGCGTCCACCCATGAGCGCCTCCGAATGAATAAATGAACTTCGCGCGCGCGCGACGACGACGTGGAGGCCACGGCGCGTGGGTGTGTGTCTCTCTCTCTTTGAGTCATGACTCGTCAGGAGGACCCACCCGACCGGACGACCGCGCGACCCGACCGGGCCTCGATCGATCGATCGGTCGGTCGGTCGGTCGTGCATGCCGTGCACCATATATATAATCAATATACCCTATCAATATATACACCATCGTCTCAACCCTCCACGCCTCACCCCTCAACCCTACACCGGTCCTCGCGCGCCTTTCGCGTCACGTCATTTCATTCGTCGTCTCGTCGTCGTCGTCGTCGAATTTCGTCGTCGCTCGACCGACGGCGATCGACGACGAGAGGGACGACGACGACGACGATCCCGATCCTCCTCGTCGTCGCGCGCGTCGGTCGATCGATCGAGCGATGACGACGACGACGATGGATGACGACGACGACGATCGCGACGGCGCGAGGTTTCGAGCGATGACGCCGACGACGCCGACGACGAGTCGGGGACGAACGATGATGATCTCGGGGAACATGAAACGCGCGCGATTGGTCAACGCGAGGTGGAAGGCGACGCGGAGCGATCGAGCGCTCGGGAACGGGCGCGGGGAGGGGAGGAGGGACGACGACGAGGGACGCGGCGCGAGGCGCGGGGACGGGGACGGGGACGGGGACGGACTCGGGCGAGGGGACGATCGGGACGATCGGGACGAGGGGGACGCGTCGAGAGAGGAGGCGATGAGGAAAAGGGTGAGGTTTGATCGAAAGTTTCGAAACGGGGATCCCCGGTGGGGTGAAAAACCGAGGTACGCGTACGAAGATCACGAGGCGCACAGAGATCGAAGCGACGACGAGGCGGAGGCGCGCGCGAAGACGCGAACGCGCGAAGTGGGAGATGAGGACGCGGTGGGTGGAGTGGGAAGGACGTGGGAGTGGTCGTCGGAAGATGGACGACGACGGGAGTGGTCGTCGGGGGGGGACGCGAGCGAAGAGACCAAGGTTGATTTACGACGACGAGGCGGATCCGCGCGCGCGGCGAGCGAGGCGGATTCCGACGCGACGGAGACGGAGACGGAGACGGAGACGGCGAGGAGGAGGAGGGGTGAGGAGGAGACCACGACGGCGAGAGGGGGTGGGAGGAAATTGGCCGAACTCTTCGTCACGAGACCCGGGAGGAAAAACGATACGTCGACGTTGAAGACGACGTATTGCGTGCTCAACCAGGGCGTCGCCCCGGAGGAATTGTTGCAAGGGGAAGACGTCGCGTGGTGGCGCGCGTTCGAAACGCAGGGCGCCATGGTGATTCGTCTGCAAGATGGATGGGATTTCTTGGACGACACGAGCGCGCTGTGCGATCTGTCGTGGATCGGGTCAAAAAAGCTCAAGCTTCGAACGCTCGGACCGGATTATCAATTTCTTCGTCAAAATTTGCCGGATAACGAGACGGGAATGCTCGAACCGTTTCGCGCCATGGAGGGCCTCCATCCGGACACCGAGGTCGGCGCGTTCGTGGAGGATTTTCAAGAGAGCGCGCGGGCGCATGCCGATCAGTTTCGTTTGATGGACGTCCACGCGAGAGAGGGGTGGTTTTTACAACAGATTCACGCCGGGTTTCCGATTCAGTTTCCCTACCTGCAGGGCATCGCCCTCGAGGCGCTCTTGAAAAACGTTAGACAAGTCGACCAGACGGAGGAGCCGGAGACGCACCCGTGGGATCCTCGAACGTTGGGGACGCGCAAACCGAGCGTTTTGAAAAAGTGTCTTCAACTGTGCGAGGCGCAGAATTTCACCACGGCGCCCAAGCCGCCGCCGGCGACGGCGGATTCCGAGACGCAAAAAGTCGTCGTCGACAACGTCATTACGCAGACGCCGGCGCAGGCGAGAGCGGAAGAGCGCGCTCGCACGGGAGGCGAGGCGACGAGAGACTCGCAGGCGAAGCAGAAGCGTCGAATGGCGCGACGCGAGGAAAAGAAGAAGGGGTCTCGACACACGTCGGCGGGCGTCGTCATCGAAGCCGCCACGCTCAAGGCGGTGGAAAAGGCGAGCGAAAAGCCGTTGTGGGGTGTCGGCATCACGACTCCGTGGTTGTATTATATGAGTGTCGGATCTATCTTTCCGATGCACTTTGAAGACTACGCGTTCGCCTCCGCCAACGTCATCTTGACGCGACCGGATTCTCAATCCGCCGTCGTGTGGTACAGCATTCCGCGTTCCGATTTGTACGTCTTGCACAAGTACCTTCAAGAGTTGCTCGGGGACGAGTACGCGCTGGACATTCTCGAGATGCGCAGATTGTGGCTCAATCCGGCGCGAATCGAGGAGTGGAACGCCAAGAGGAGACCGGAAGAGGCGAGGATTCACGTGTACAAACACGTCCAGGGACCGGGCGATTACGTCGTGACGGATTACGGTTCGGTGCACTGGGGCGTAAATTTGGGCGATGGCTGGAAAGCTGCCGTCAATTTTGCGTACATGGATTGGAAATCGGCGGCTGAGGAAGTCGACGACGTGTACAAACAACTGGAAGATGAAACGGGTCTCGTCAGACATCATCGATCCTGCCCGAAATTTCACTTGTTACACGATTACTTTTCGGACGAGCGCATGCGCGATCACGTCGAGTCGAACGGTGATAGCACGCTGTGCTCCCCACCGGCAAATTAATTTTTTACAATACTTTGTAGTATAAAAGCTGTACAGATGTGTACGTTTAACGAGAACAACGAGAACATCCGAAGACTGTTACGCCGATTACGCCGTCGGCGGAGCGGAGGCGATCGTCTCGGGATGGTGCGGATTAAACACGGAGACTGGCGTGTAATCGACGTTGTACCCCTCCTTTTTCAATTTCGCGACGTAAAATTCAGGGAACTGAGACTCGAGATCCGTCCTCGTGTCCGGAACTTGCACGGGTTTATCCGACAAGTAGAGCGGGTCGCGAAACGAAATGTTCAACCACGGCGTCGGATCGAGTCTCCCGTCGATCATCGCGCGCAGGAACGCCTGCCACGACCCTCGGCCGAGGGTCAGATCGATTTCATCGCGAACCATTTGCGTCATCACTATTCGCTTGTGCCCCTTCACCGTGCTCAAATCGATCCAGTTCGCGTCGTCGGCTTCGGCGATAATCTGCAGCCAGTGCTTGATGTGACCGACGCCCTCCGAAATCGCCAGCCGTTCCTCGATGCTTCGCGAGACGACGAGCGCGGCGGCGTGTCGATCCCTCGGATGTTTTCCTTGCGACAGATAAACCTCCAGCGTGAGGTGTTCCTTGGATAATCCTTGCTCGTGTCGCCACCACCCGCGCGGGACGTAGAGAACGTCACCGGGCTCGAGGACAAAACACATTCCTCGCACCGACGAAAACGCCGGAGTTTGCCCGTAATTGACGTCGTCGAAATCCACCATGCTGTACCCATCGTACGGGTGCGCCACCGGATACGGGTACATGCCCCTGAACGAGTGCTCGGGAGAAATCAACAACACGCGTCGGCGTCCGCGCACTTGCAAATGCATCGAGTCTTCCAAGACGTACCGCGCCGGCGCGAGACTATCGCGCTGACCCGCGACGAGTCGCATCGACGTTATCTCACCGAACCGTTGCGCGCGCAAGAGCGAGTCGAGCCATTTCCAATCGACTCCCTTTTGAACGTCTTCGACCGCTTCGCGCGCAAGTCTCGCGTCGAACCGTCGCGTCTTCGGCGCGAAACGCTCGGCCTCCGTCTCCTCTCCAGCCGTCTCTTTCTCTTCATCCTCCTCGTCGTGTCTCATCGAATAAATCTCCGAATCGAATAAGATTGATTTCTCGCGCCAACTCGTGGCGCACCGCGCGAAATCCTTGAACGCGCACCGCATCTTTTCCGTCTCGGGTTCTCGAACGCGAAAGTATGAATCGGTCGCGTTTTTGTCGTCATCGCACCTCACGAATTTATGTTCGCTCGACGGACACATCAAACACTCCCACTCCTTCGTCCCGAACCTCGACGCCGTTCGTTCAAAATCGCTCCACATCGTCGTCAATCCCTCGAATGTATCCGCGCGTCTCGCCGTCGCCGTCGCCGTCGTCGCCGACACCCCCGTCTCGTCGCCCGTCGCACCCGCGCGCCTCAACACCGTCGGTTGATTCCGCATCATCCTCTTCGCCGTCTCCTGCCACTCCCGCGCCGACATCGCTCGACAATCTCGCGCCGCGTCGCCGTCCGCGTTCGTCAGCGCGACCGACGCCGGAAACCGTGCCGGCGGATCTTCACCACCGCCACCGTCACCCCCTCCCGCACCGTCGTCGACGCGAAACACGTCTCGAAATCGATTCGTCGTCGTCGTCATCGCGCCGCGTCCGTCGTCATCCGCCCTCGTCGCGTGCGCGCGCGCGTCGGCGTTCGCGCGTCGTCGTCGCTCGCGAACGACGCCTCGTCCGAATCGTCCACCCGTCTCCGCCGTCGCGCGCGTCTCCGTCGATGGAGACGGCGATGGAGACGCGCGTCGAGCCCCACACTCGCCCTCGGCGTCGCCCGTCGCCGATCGCGCTCGCATGTCCGTCGGTCCACTCGCGCGCCGATTGTGATCTTCTCCACCGAGCGACCGCCGATCTTCTCCACCGAGCGCGCGACGAAGAGCGCGCGTCGAGAGCGCGCGATTTTAATCGATCGATCGATCGATCGATCGTCCACCCTCGCGCGCCGGTCTCTCTCGTCCATCGATCGACGTCACAAATCAATCGTAACGCCCGAGAGACGAGGACAAAAACGCCCCGTCCCCGTCTCCACCGATCGTGACTCGTCGATAGCCCATTCTCCATGACTCGCGTCGCCGGAGGGACACAATCGCGAAATCGGCGAGTTATGACTCAAGAAATGAAAACGAAAAAAACGAAATGAACGTCGACCCGCGACGGGATGGCCCGCGGCCGGGGGGGTGGCTCTAAACCCTACGCATATCGAGTGTCGTGTACGTCGTCGTATGGACGTTCGTTGATCGAGTGAAAAGAGGTACAGTACGTGTACGAGACCCCGCACGCACACGCGGGTGGCGCGCGCATTGGCACGGCGCGTGCGAACGGTCGTTCGGTCGCGTCGCGCGTCGCGCGTCACGCGTCGACGGATGGTGGGTCGCGCGCGCGCGATCGTGGGGTGGTGCGCGCCGATGTGTGCGACCGCGCGCGCGCTCGCGAGGGCGCGTCGCTGGGCGCGTGGGGGGACGTCGACCGGAACCGTCGGTGGGGACCGCGAGCGACGCGCGACGACGGCGACGCGGGAGACGACGACGGTGGCGGCGGCGGCGGCGGGGACGCGGGAGGGCGAGGAGGGGGGGGTGGGGATGTATGGATTGCGAGGATTGCGAAGAGCGGAAGATTTCGAACGGTTGGCGCGAGAGACGGTGGAAAGGTGCGAATCCATGGCGCGGGCGCTCAAGAGGGCGCCGCCGAGCGCGGCGAGCGTGCGCGCGTTGGACGATATATCGGACGAGGTGTGTCGAGTGGTGGACGTGGCGGAGGTGTGTAGACACACGCACCCGTCGAGACGAGTGGTGGTGGCGGCGGAGCGAGCGTACGTGGATTTGCAGGAGTACGTCGCGTCTCTGAACGCGGATGTCGATTTGTACGAGACGTTGCGGCGCGCGCGCGAGGCGGATGGCGCGAGTCTGAGTGAGGAGGGGGTGAGGGTGGCGCTGACGCTTCAGGAAGATTTTGAACGAGGTGGGATTCATCTCGACGCGGACGCGAGGCGAGGATTCGACGCCGTGTTGTCGAGAAGTTTAGAGCTCGGGATGGAGTTTCAACGCAACTTGGTGCGCCCGGATTTCGTCAGGAGCGTCGATTTAGACGCCGACGCGGTGGCGTCGCTCCCCCGGGCGACGCGAAAACGGTTTCGAAGCAGAGAAGAAGGGAAGACGTGGACCGGGTCCGTGGACGCGTCGAACGCGACGACGCTTTTGCGTCACCTGGGGGACTCGGAGGCGCGGCGAGACGTCTACGTGGCGGCAAACGCGGGTCCGGAACGAAATAAGGACGTGTTGGCAAATCTGATATCCTCTCGCGCGGGCGTCGCACATGCGCTCGGGTTTGAGACGTACGCGAGCTTCGCCACGGCGCCGTTATTGGCGCGAACACCGGACGCCGTTCGCGATTTCCTCTTGAGTCTGTCCAGCGATCTTCGTGAACGCGCGGGCGAGGAGCTCAAAATTCTTCGTAAATACAGCACCGAGAGGACGTTCACCGCGGCTGATAAATCTCACCTGATGGCTAAAGCTCGCGGACACGAGTGTGAGTTCGATCCGTCCGCGATTTCAGAGTATTTCCCACTCGAAGGTGTGATTTCGGGAATCGGCGAGCTTCTCGCGCGCGTCCTCGGGTTGAGAATAGAGCTCGAGGATTTAGCGCCGGGTGAGGGATGGACGGAAGATTTGAAAAAGTTGGTGGTGAAAACGAAAGATGGCGACATGCGCGGGACGGTGTACTTGGATTTATTACCGAGATCTGGAAAGTTTAATCACGCCGCGCACTTTGTGATTCAGTGCAGTCGGATGGTGTCCGAGCGGGAACGACAACACCCCTCGGTTGCCCTCGTCTGTAACTTTCCACCGAACACCGCGAGTGGGCAAGCTTTACTCAGTCACGGAGAAGTCGAAACGCTGCTTCACGAGCTCGGGCACGCCATGCATTCCGTTCTTTCCGATACCGAGTTTCAACACCTGTCCGGCACGAGGGCGCCGATGGACATTGTCGAAATTCCGAGTCATTTATTCGAGCACTTTGCCTGGGACGCGGACGCTCTGAAACTTTTAGGGAGACATCATCTCACGAAGGAGCCGATACCGGACGGGATGATCGCCACGTTGCGCAAGTCAAGAGATATATTTAAATCGATGGAGACGCAGCAGCAGCTGGTTTTCGCGCTGGCGGATCTCGAATTGCACAATCAAACGTCCGAGCTTTCATCCAACGCGATCGCTGAGCTCGCCGCTTCGATACAGCGCGAGCACAGCACTTTCGGTCCAGTTCCAGGTACGAATTGGGAGCTCAGGTTTGGACATTTCGTCGGGTACGGAGCGACGTACTACTCGTATCTCTACGCCGACATCTTGGCGAAAGACATGTGGGAGCGTTACTTTGCGGGTGACAGCTTGGCTCCAGGCGCTGGAGAACATCTTCGCGACAAATTATTAAAGTATGGTGGATCAAGACATCCAGAAACGTTAGTGAGAGGAGTGTTAGGACGAGATTCTTTAGTCGAAGTCGGGGGCGGCTTTCGGCCACGAATGGGCAATTAAACTACAACAAAAGAATTTCCTTCTTAGAAGATATAGTTAGTCTAATCAAATGTGATCTTTTTAGCCTTGACGGACATGTCAACCTCCTTGAAGTGCGCCCCGTACAGTTTGCTCTCCTTCTTCTTCACGTGCGTACCAAACTTTGTGAGATCGTCGGGGACCTCCGCGCCGGCTTTTCGCAACACGTTGACGAGTTCGCCAGCCCGCGCCTTGTCGTGCACCGTGAAGAAGGTGTGAGCCAAACCGGTCGCTCCCGCACGTCCGGTACGACCGATTCTGTGAACGTAATCTTCCGTCGTGAGCGGAAACGTGTAATTGATGACGTACTCAACCTCCTTGATATCGAGACCGCGCGCCGCGACGTCGGTGGCGATTAAGATTCTCGACGTGCCCTTTTTGAACGCATCGACCGACTTTTCGCGATCGAACTGGGACATATCGCCGTGAATGCACACCGCCGGCCACTCACGCGCGAGTCGCATATGGAGATTAGCGCATTCCTTCTTGTACAGGCAAAAGACGAGCGTTCTCGGAACGTCCTTGCCCTTGCCCAAATACTGCTTCATGACGCGCGCCAAATGTCTGTCCTTGTCTTGCGGCTCGACCACTTCGACGATCTGCGTGATGCTCTGAGAAGCCTTCAAGCCCTCGGCGCCGATTCTCACCTTGACGGGTTCGTGCATGAACTCAGCCGCGAGACTTTGCACGCTCTGAGGCCACGTGGCGGAAAACATGACGGTTTGTCGATCGGCTCTCGTGGCGCCCGCGATGGCGCGAATTTCGGGTTCAAAGCCCAGGTCGAGCATTCGATCCGCCTCGTCGAGGACGAGCATGGTCACTCGATGAAGTTTGATGACGCCCTCTTCCATGAAGTCGCGAAGTCGACCAGGAGTCGCGACGATGACCGCGGCTCCGCCACCGGCTTTCATCGCCGCCTTTTGTTCGTGCTTGGGCGAACCGCCGTACACGCACACGCAACGAACTCCCGAAGCCTCGCCGGCGTCGTCGAAAACCCTCGCCGTCTGTTGTGCCAACTCACGCGTCGGTGCGAGAACCAAACAAATCGGTTCGCCCGGTTTACACGCCGGTTGAGATCGAATTTGTGTCAGCGCCGGCATGCCAAAGGCGAGCGTCTTTCCCGAACCCGTCGCCGCGATACCGACCATGTCGTGACCGCTCATGACGATGGGCCAAGATTGCGCTTGAATCGGTGAAGGCTTTTGAAACTGCGCGGTGACTCTCAACAATTCTTTGCAGAATCCAGCGTCCGCGAACGTCGACACGGGCGCTAAATCCGTCTCCAACCCGTCGACTTGCGTCACCGCCAACTTTTCTCTCGCCGCCGCCAAATCACTCGTCGACATCGCGCGCAAATGTTCCGGCGCGTCGTAAAACACTCTCTGAAACTTTGCCCCGCTCGACGCGAGCGCGCGATCGCCCACGTTCGCCATCCCGAACGTTTTCCCATTCCCACCGCTCGCCGTTTCCTTTTTCACACTCTTGACCGCCCCTCCGTGCCCTCCATCTCGTCCACGCTCGCGCTCCTCCCGCGACCGCTTCTTCTCTTTCTTCTCCTTCTTCTCCTTCTTCTCCTTCTTCGCCTTCTTTTCACCCATGGCGTCCGTCCGCGCCGCGCGATGGCGACGACGCGCGCGACGCGCCGCCGCCGGCCGAGCGCGAGTCGAGATGTTCGAGTTTCAAGCCACAGTCTACGACACTTTTGACAATACAGTACGGGTTTAAAGACTAGCAAGCGAATATGTCATATCGTCGCCCATCATCCATGCATCCACGCGTCCGTCTCGTCGTCGTCGCGGCACACGGCGTCGGTCGAGGACGGGACGCGCGTCGAGAGTATAGGGCGGCGTTCACGACTCGTCGTCGTTGTCTCTCGCGTCCGTCGCCTCGCGCGCGCGTCGCTTCGTTCCGTCGAATATCATTCATTCATTCATTCATTCATTCGGAGAGCGAACGAACGACCGACCATGACGGGCGACGAGGACGAGGACGACGCGTTCTTCTCGTCGAGGGATCGAGGAGGAATACCGGCGCGCGACGAGGCGTCGACGAGCGCGAATGGGACGGAAACGGCGGATGGAAACGACGACGCGCTCGCGTACGCGTCTCGCGCGGTGGTTTTGAGACTGGCGACGCGCGAGGGACGAGCGGACAGCGCGGAGGACGTGCGACGAGCCGTGGAGCGATTGGGAGCGCTCGTGGACGCCCCGGGAGTGGACGTGAGGGATGTGAAGACGTTTAAACGGGTGCTGGTGCCGTGTTTGGAGGTGTTGAGGGCGTACGGAGACGGATTCGGAGGGGAGGGAGACGCGCGCGGGAGCGCGGCGCCCAAGGACGCGGCGAGGACGAAACGCGCGTTGGAGAGCGTCGCGCGGACGATACAAAAGGTGATATCGGTGTGTGGAGACGCGTGTGATGAGTATTTGGTGTTTCGCACGTTTACGCATCTCTTGCGTTACGTGGTGTCGCCTCGACGCGGAGAGTACGAGACGACGTGCGCCGAGTTTTTGTCGGCGACGAGAGCGCTCTTGAGGTCGACCCACGCGCACGCGGCGCTGAAGAGAAGGGACACGGCGTCCATGGTGGGGTATATGATTTCGGTTCTTTTGACGATCGCGAACGACGAAGCCACCGCGGGGTCTCTGGGAAGCAAACATTTGCGGTCGAGCGCGCTGCAAACGCTCGACGAATTGCTTCGGTGCGTCGCCGACGCCGACGCGCTCGCGTATTTCCTACCGGGCGTCGTGAGCGGATTGACGAACGTGCTCGCGGCTGCGAGCGGTGTTCGTCCGAACGTGGGCGCTGGTCCTAGTGGAACTGGTTCGGATGGGGTCGAATACGCACTCAGCGCCATGACGTCGCTCGTCACGTGCGTTCTCAACGACGGTTTGTATCCATCCGTGAGACGGGACGCTCCACCGATCGATGGCGACGAGTGGCGAGCGGCTCTGGATAAAATTATAAACGGTACCGCGAGTAACGACGGTGCGAATGAGACGCGGGATGCTGTTGAAAAATCGCAGTCCCCCGGGGACAAGGATGAAAGCGACAGGAAGGAAATCCCCGAGGTCGTCCGAGACGATGCGTGGTTGGAGTTTACGACTCCGCGCGTGACGACGGCTTTGGAGGGGACAATCCCGTACTTGGTCAAAAGTCATCGTGCGAGCGTGCGGAAACAGATTGTGAAATCCGCCGGCACTCTGATACGTGAATGTTCAAACGTTCTAGACTCGGGAACTCGTTCAATGTTGGGAGTCTTGTTGACGCTAGCGGGCGACAACTGGACGGATGTATCTTCTCTCGCGGTCGATGAGTTGGAATCTCTCAGACGTCTCGGTCACCTGAACGAGTGTAGCCTGAACGCAATCATCGAAAATGATCTATCTTCCGTCGCGGAAAACCTTCGCCTATCAAACGACGCGGCTGCTCCGCAACTTCAGCGTCTACTGCTCGCACTTGAATTCTCAGGTGAAATATGCTTCAAAGATGCACTATTGTTCAGTCCGAGCGTGAGAGAATCGGTATGTTCCACGGTCGTTCAATGTCTTCTGATTGAATCTCACGATTCAACCAGAAATCAGAGATATCGGTCCGCGCCGACGATAAGCTTGATTGACTTGGGAAAAGTCGGCGTGACGACGGCGAAAAAGTTACCTCGAAAGGTACAGCGGTTGCGGTACTTTCCCGAGTCGTCTGTGTATGAAACCTTTGCAAAAGTACTGAGATTCTTCGGGAAAGCGGCTTCGATGACGAACGAAGCATCTACGGAGTCTTACCTCGTTCCGATGGCTCAATTTTTCTTGAGCACCCTGCGAGACACCGACGAGTTCAGCGGTTTGGCTACGGCTGGAGCGTGGCAAAGAAATGCAACCGCTCACACCATCGCTCTCAACGAGCTCATCTTTGGTGCCATAAATGATTCAAGAGTGGACAAAAGCTTCCTACTTCGCCTCGCGGGTTTAGTCGTCGAAGAGTACGCGTGCAGCAGCGCTTGGGACATGGATACGAGGGACCCTGACACGGCTCTCTTCCTTCAGGTGTTGATGGAGGGGCTCGGTATCATCGGCGAAAGTCTCGGCGCTGATTACATTCGGAATAGCACTTTCTTAACCACTGTGCTCTGCCCATTGCTGGATAAGTTGGGTGATCCTTCAGTCGATGTCCGAGAAACAGCGGGTCTCGTTTTGAAAACAATCGCCGAGAGCGGCGAATACTCGGTGACCGGTGAGACTGATTCTCCGATCGGAGAACTCGTCATCGCCAATGCCGACTATGTTATTGACATGTTGTCTCGACAAATTCGCCATCTCGAGAAGCATTCCCGATCCCCACAACTCTTTGAGGCAATTTTAAGACGTACGGGAGCCGCGAAGCACATGGTGAAGCTACTCGCAGAACCCGTTCGTCTGGCACTGCGTACATTCTTAATCATGAATCGAGAGAAGAATCACATGCACACGGAAAACTTTCTACTCGTGGCAAAAGAGTACTGCTCAGCGGTATTGCTTGAGCTCCGAGGCATTCAGATGCAGTCAACAACTGTTGCGGATCGCGTGAAAAGTGCGCACCCGACGGAACCGGATAGTGACGATGAATTGACGGAAGTGTTTACTGAGAAATTGACCGAGATTCTACCCGAAGACGTCGAAACGACAAAGTCCAAATCTCTTGAACGGGTTCGTTCCATACAGTCAATGGTTGGTTGTGCAGTAGACGTTTTACGATCGATGAGTACGTTCTTAGAGACACCTCACGCTGGCGTTCGAACTTTGTCCGCCTCAGCTTGTGGGCTCGCCATAGAGTGTCTGAGCTCGGCGGAGTTGACGTTGACACACGAAAAGTTCATCCTAAAAGTACTCAAGGCGTACGGTAGCAGAGGATCAATGCCCTTTGATATCGCTTCGCTGTACAAGGATACACGTGTTTTACCGCACATTCACACCCTTTGGCCTCATTTGGTACTATCTCTGAGCACTCGCTTTCAGATTTCCATCGAAGCCGAAGCGTTCGAGGCAAGCTTGAAACTTTTACTCACCGTGTCGCGGTGCAGTGGTGGTGAGTTCATCGCAAAACGCTTAAACTCCGACTTGTGGCCGATTTTAATGCGCGCTTTGACGCAAGGAGTCAGTCACATCGAGAAGAAGAATCGTCCGCTCGACTTGCTCACTGTGAAGGACTCCAATGACGTTGAATTCAGTTCTGATAGGGATATTTCTCTAGAATTGACGAACACCATTCGCATCATGATTTGCGAGACGCTAGAATCGATCGCTGACTCTGCCGATTCTCAGCGAGCGCTCCAAGACATTGTGGCATCAGCGGTGCCCATTGTCGGAAACCTCTCAACGCAAGGGACGACGGCATTGCGTCTCGCGGCGGAAAAAACCATGCTTGCCCTAGCAAAGGTTAACAGCGATGAGGTCTGGCTATATTCAGTCAAAATGCAGGCTCAAGCTCGCGTTCCAATGGAAGTGTCGACTCCTCGTTGGCGCACGAAGGAACCAAAGTATGCTGAACAGTTCAGTCTTCCTCCTCTCTCCGACATACTCCCCGAGTGTGGGGCTCCGCAAGAGGAAGATGCATCTGCCAGGATGGCGACAACTCTCTTGAATACTTTAGAAATCTTTTAGACATGTAATTAGGTACTACAACTCTAGTTTGGTTAGTCTGTACGAAGTGGCGCTGTGGTAGCCGATTCGATTTGTCTGAGCACCACTAACTTCATGGATTTATGTCATCGTCGGATTCAGGTTCTAAAGGGGCAGCGTGCTCACAGGTGGACGGGTATCGTATTCCTTGATGTCGTCCGTTGTCAAAATACACGTAAACCTGATCAATCGTTCCCGTCCATCTGAGAAAAAATTGGAGTGGCTGGGAACCGCCCAATACCCGTGACGCATCGTATGTGGCGTATTGCCCCGCGGCCGGGAGGGTACCATCTCGCATGATTGGAGCGTTTTGGTATAGCCCATACATCTGTTGAATATCGCTCATGGTCTCTCCGTATCTAAGAACTTCCGTGTGTATGCTATCGCCGAGGGTGATCTTCTCGTGCAAGTTGCCCGAGACGTTATGAAACGGTTGAAAATTGAACTGTCCCATTACGAAGGGATCCGCTATGCCCCGTAGTTTGTCGTTGATGTATATTTTTGTGGTGTTCGAAGCACCGTCATACGTGCAAAGAATTTTAAAGCGCGCTCCATCACGTGCTACGAATCCTCTACCAGGCACCGTGACGTCGATGACTCTGAGCCCGCCGCCGACACTGAGCGGCAAGTTGCTGAACGAATCGAAATACGTCTGCGCACCGAAACGGACTTCACCTGCATCTGTGACGATGACTACGAGAGAACCTCCGCATAAAGGTTGATATGGCGCACATCCCCCGATCGTGATGATTGTTTGAGCAATGGTACCAGTGCACGGAACGCACCACCACCAAGAAATAAATAAACACCAGGGATCACAAAGCGGAAGCGAATTGTACGTGACGACGACTTCTACGGAAATCCGGCGACCGACACGATTGTATAAACCTGTGCGCACGGAAGATTTGCTCGTAAGTCTCAAATCCTGCAAGGCGCATCACGGGCGAAATAATTTGGAAAATAATTATCGCATTTAATTCGCACCTGGTAAATCGTAGGAGCAGGGAAGCGTTGAACACTGCTTGAATCGACGTATAAGCCCCTCAATCAGCTCAAATGCGTGACCATGACGATACGTAAAGTCCGCTGTTCTGCAACGTGCTCCAAATCTGGGTAAGATCACGTCATCGACCTACGGAACGAAAACGAAAAATGTTGTGAAATAATTATTTTTTTAATTCGAAATAATTTATTTACCACGTAAAGCTCGCCATTCAGGGCGTGCTGTCCCGTACCCATGTCCTAATCGTATTGTCACGGATCCCACTTCGTGCTCACAACGTATTTCATCGTACCGGTGAAACTATGCGTGCAAAATTATTTTCCCTGCCGAGCCTTGCGAAATACATCACAGCACGAATGTCGGGAAGGAATTCACTCACCGTGTTATCGGCCCTTCGGTAATCTCAGGGCCGTGGATTTGAGGTGCCGCTACGACCCCGCTTTGTGCACTGCAGAATGTACCGATGCATCGTTCATATACTGCGACGGTGAGATGATTTTCATCCTACACGTTAATAAAATTAATTAATTAATTGATAAGTTATTCGATGTGCGATAATCACCGCACCGTTGTATACGTCGAAAGTACGCTTGTCAGCACGTCGCCGTGGCGAGCGTCTTTCGACTGCCACGGATCGTAAAACTCGCTTTCCACGTCGTTCGTCGCTATTTGTCTTGAGGAGACCATGAGCATAATTATATCGTACAGTACCGCCGTTGCGTGGTTCATGGCTTCTTCACCAGTCATCATCAGTTCGGCCAGCGTGAGTAACCAAGCTTTATCATTCGGTGCAAACACGGTGGAGTCCCCTTCGCCGAATCCGTGCACGATTAGCTCGCGTTCTAAACCGAGAGTGCTCGTTATCTCCCTGAATACGCGCAGCGTCGTCGTACGCAGCACTCTGTCGTACAGACTCATTCTGAATTCATCCGTCGGCGGAATCAACGCTGAATCAATTATTCCAAATACTCCATTCGTTGATAGCACATCCCTTTCAATGAACTTCGCCGTATTTAATCGCCCTTGGAGTGTCACTCGTGACTGAAATAGCTTGAACTTTGTCGGTGAATGTCTGCGTGACAGCACGTTTATTGTCTTCGCTACGGACGTACCCGTGAATCTATTTGCGTCCGACTTTGAAAGTATCGGATAATTGAGCCGTGTCGCGATTCGATGGACGTCAGGACCGAGGCCCACGCGAAAGTCAATTCTTTCCGGGGTTCCCTGTGCAGTGCGAGTACTCATGATGTGATAAGTCACGAATTGTTGCAGGAGGTTGGCTCGATGTGGCTGGAATAGATCTACTAGCGTCCATCCTACATAATTCAGCATGAGCCGTATGGCATAATCGGTCGGAGCGAATACGACGCTGTCAACGAAAATATTGCTCTCTGTGGGGGTATCCAGTTCAAAAGCAGGATTTCACTATTGACGGGTGCTCGGAGCATCTCTGTGAAGATTGAAAGCTCATTTCGCAATGAAAGCTGACGGAAAGCCGTCAGTGTTGGTGGAATGAGCACATCATCCGTGACGTGCACCACTCCAGTGCATGATAAAATATCAGAGACAACCACGACGGCCGCATTTTCAAATCGTCGACTTGCCACGCGCGGCGCGGTCACCTTGATGAAACGTGAACGGATAGCGGCGATATCTACGTCCAATCGCAAAGTGCCGACTTCAATTTGTCCCGGCAAAGTGCTCAAGATAGAAGATGCGCCCGTCGGTCTCAATAGTTCGTCCTGTGTGAAGCTCGTTGAAAGGTACGAAGCCAAACTGACTGGTGCCTGTGCGCCGAAAAGTTGAGTTTCACCGTAAAGTAGCACGCTGAGAAGAAAAAATTGATCAGCAAAGACTTCTTCTTTCGTCAGGTGCGTTTTGAGAAAGAACCGCTTCCAAGCCTGATTGGACGGAATGAAGTAACCTCGAAATCCATGATGACTCTCGTTGAAAGTACAGTCGCGCACACTCGAGGCTCCAGAATTTGGCAAATTGTATTCGTTCGTCTCAAACGTATTTCTCAAAGTTTCCGTGGCAAGAAAAGCTTCGGCGCTGATGCTTAACGCAGGTAAAGTCTGAGCTATGACCAGGACACTCGGGAAAACAAAAGTAGCGGTGAGCGGTATCAGCAGCTCGGAGATGAACGCACCACGCAGCTGAGGACAGAGTACCATATCGGTTGCAAAAACGTCTGCAAAAATTGTGGAAAAATCACTAAAAATCCTCATTTTACGAATATTTACGTTCTGTGTAATTTCAACTCTGACGGTATTCATAATCGTCGACGCCGTCTTGAGTTCATCGCCATCACTTCGACTGCGCAAGTCGAGCGAACCGTAAATCACAGACGATTGCAAAACATCACACACGAAACGCGGATTCTCGGACATCTGTTCCAAAGTCAAATTGAATTTAGCAGACGCTCTCTCGAACGCGCCATCTGAGATGAGAACCAAGGTCTTCGCTGTCGAAGAAGATCCCAAGTTTCTGAGCGTAGCGTTACAGTGAGATTCCAACCCAATATCCACGAGTTGAGCAAAGAAGTGGAAGCTTCTTTCATTTGGAGAGTCTTCATCAACGGCATTGACGCCTGTATCGGTAAAATTACTCACGACGTCGTGAAGTGCGGCTCCGCTCAAGTTGGAACACAGTCCGTCGTATGAGTGGACATCAATCACGAGAGACAGAATCAGAATTAGCAGCACACAGACTTGATCGAAGCGTGGCATGCGACGATAAGAGATGATTGACGTCAAGCAAAGGATACCATACGTTCATTTCATTCAGTAAACGGCGAGGACTGAGGAATTGCGCGACTGGGGAAGCGGGAAACGGTGGTTGCTTGTTGCTTATGATGTCTAGTTTGATGTGACAGGCTATGCAGAATAATAATAATCTACGGCGCGAACAGCGTGTTCTTATGCGCTAAAGCGTATTCAACCGTACCTTGAACTACTCCCGCCATGGTGACGACACCACCGATGATTGAGCAGATTCCGATGACGAACGAGCTAAACGTTTTTCGTGTTTCTTTGAAATCGACGCGAATTGGAGCTATTTCATACGTGAAGTATACTCCCGGTTCTTGCCCATTCATGCCCATGACAGAGCGCTGAGTCGTAGTAAACGTCTCTGTGACGCTGTACTGATGAGTACTGATATTTTGAGTCGCTGCTAGGGGTTCGAACGACGTGGACACGACATTCAGGAAGTATTGTTGAACCGCGTTCGGTGGGAGCGAGCGATGCGTCCCATCCAGAGGGCTCACGAGACCGGGAAAACGTTCTCCAAAAGACAACCGGTGTATAGTATGCGATAAATTCAGCGATGTCTGCACGTTGACCCTGATCTGTTGCATCCCCATCATGAGCGACCGACCCGGAGAAATAGAAAATCGGCCCGGAACGCGGTTCACCTCTAGATAACCTTTTACTTCGCATCCTTCCTCGGCTTCATTCATGAATGCCTTTTCAATACCTTCTGGAAATTCTTCGCGCAACAACTTCTGCACTCCAAGGACGCCTGCAAACGCCTCTGGGTGCCCCGCCTCCCGCGCGGCCACGCTATTTTCATTGCTAGTTTCGTTGAGTTCCTTGAGCGCTTGAGTCATCTCCTTGCGCTTATTCGGTTTCTCAGTAGTGATTTTCGTATCGATCACTTTACCATGTTTATCCAATCGCCTCTTTTCGATGTGCCCATCGTGCACGTCGTAGTGTTCTTCGCCGGCTTTATCGGCGGTGTCGAGCGTGATGAGATTACAGGCCAAACTGTGAAAGGTGATGTCGATGTCGATCTTCAACCGCTCAGCGTTGGGAATGACTTCGTGAACACCCAGAGGATTCACTCGCAATTCACTCACCACTCGGCTCGTTCTGTAGGAGAAAAACTCCCCAAAGAATAACAACGCGCACAACAGCGCGCAGACCAGAGTCGTTATCTTTCCCGACGTCGACTCGCTGACGTAATCCTCTTTGAGCTTCGGATTCGCGTCCAACGCCTTGAACACCGACGTCACCGATCGCCGCGCGGGTGAGGATTCGGGAGCTCGCTGCGCGTCCACGTTTCGACGCGTTAACCCGCTTCGATCGCGATGATTCATCGCGACGTTCCGGTGTGACCGTTCGCGAGCGCGCCGACCGCGCCGAGCGCGACACGAACGCCGCGGGTTCCGACGCGCGCACTCACCGCGTGTGGAGCTCGGATCGTCACCGAGGACGCGCGCGCGCGCGTGTGACGTCGAACTGCAGAGATGGGCACCGGGTCGATTGATTGATTGTATTGCGTTGTTGACACTCTAAGGTTCGTTCGCTCTCGCTCCTCGCTCTCGCTCGCTCATACAAGTATCGACACCGACGAAGATTCACTCCATCAGCTGCACCGCGGCGATTGACGGTATCTTCTCTCGCAATTTTTGCGTCACCGCCACGCGCACCGTCATCACCTTGGCTGCCGGACCGGTGAGCTTCACCTTTACGATGGGTTCTTCGATATCGATGAGCTCTAATTCTCCCCCGCCCGTGCCCGCGAGGTACGGTCTGATTTCGTCTAAAGTCGTCTCGACGTTTTCCTCGGTCAGCTCCAATCCCTCGAGCTCGTCCTCGACCTGAATCACCTCCATGATGTCGGGAATCTTTTCGAGCAGACGCTTCTCGATCCCCATGCGCATGGTCACCGTGCTCGACGGACACGACCCGCACGCGCCCTTGAGCTTAAGTTTCACGCTTAAACCATCGATCTCGACGAGTTCGACGTCCCCACCGTCGGCGACGAGATACGGACGCACCTCGTCGAGGACGAGCTCGATGTTATCCGCGGTGAGCTCGAGCGTCTCCAGCGTCCCGTCCGAGGACGCCGCCACCGTTCGCGAGCGCGTTCGTCCACTCCCTCGCGCGTTCCACCGCATCGTCGTCGTCGTCGTCGATCCCGACGCTC
>CEUV01031984.1_pt1 | contig 33014 bp, 25 predicted proteins | sample 356401 | NCBI WGS metagenome assembly CEUV01 (sample SAMEA2622710, study PRJEB7988) | marine metagenome | isolation source: saline water (ENVO:00002010), including
ACGCGGTGGAACAGGCGCAGCATTTGGCTTCAAGAAACTGAAGGCGGTGACAGTGAAATCCACATCGAAAGAAAGCGTTCGATTTGCCAGCGAGGCAAGTCTCAAATCAGCTGTGAAGATTCAACGTCAAGAGATGGGATTGCGTCGACGTTCAGGCGATCCATTCTATGCATTTGGAACGAGCAGAGGTCCAATCTATGCATCTGAAAATGGACGGATGCCGACTGCAAATTACAGTTCGACCAATGCGATGATTCCGGAATTTTCTGAATTGAAAGTCAGTGGTGGGCAAGGAGGCGTTGTTGCTTCCGATGGGTCGCCTGTGACCATCACAACCAAACTTGATGCCCACGAATTGTCGGGAGAGCATTGGCATGAATCTCTTCCTGATGCGAAGCAGTCAGCATGTTGTGCTCCATGTCCAATCGCATGCGAAGCGGCCGACCGGCCAACCATCGATGGTGAAAAAATTCGAAAGCGCCCCATTCATTTGAATCGAGTTGATCGACCTGAATACGAAACGTTGGCGATGCTTGGATCCAATTTAGGATTGACCAGTTCACTTGATGTGATGGACGGAAACGATGCTTGCAACCGTCTGGGTATTGATACGATTTCGGGTGGAGCAGCATTGTCCGTTGTTTGTGAACTTGTTGAACATGGTTGGCTTCCAGAGCATTGGGCTAATCATTTCCATGCACCCTTCGATTTCGGCCGATACAAGCAAGGTGATGTGGTTCCTTGGCAATTTAGTATTCCAGAATTGCCACCGCTTGCACTGGCGATGTTAGCCAATTCTCAACCAGGTGATGATGGTTTGTTTTCTGTTCTTGCGGCGGGTGCTGTGGCCTTTTCAGAGTATGTTGAGAAAACAACAGGCCATCCAGCGACCCGCTTGACTGCGCATTGCAAAGGGCTTGATCTTCCCGCGTGGGATCCTCGTGGAAAACGCGGAAATGCGATGGCCTACATGACGGCAAATGTCGGCGCTTCTCACATGCGAGCAGGTTACAAGGAACCGACTGGTTTACCAAATGCATCAGCCGTCGATTTGATGGAAGAATTGATTGAAAGTCAGAACAGCATCGTGATTCGAGATTCAATGATTTTGTGCGCTTTTGCCAAAGGAGCAACGCCAGACAGCGTCATGCTCGATGCTTGGAATGCAATCACGGGCGATACTGCATCATGGGATGACCTGATGCATCGAGCCAGCATTCAATGGAATCTTGCTCGCACTTGGAATGTTGAACATTGGGATCGTCTTGGTAAGAATCCGATTGAAACCGATCTACTTTCATGGCGTCTGCGTAAAGAACCAATTCCCGCTGGAGTCGCTGCAGGAATGGTTTCGTTTGTTGACGATGATGATGAAAAAGCCTGCATGGAGAAATACTATTCATTAAGAGGATGGGATAAGAATGGAAGGCCATAAACGAGGGCTTGCATGAATCCAACAGTTAGCAAAACACTCTTGCTCATTGCCTTGTTGTGTTCACCTTGGTTGATGGTTCAAGCATGGATTGTTGTTGCTGCGCAAGATGAACCCATCTCTTCGATGAAAACATGTTCGGATACAAGCGCAAACTGTGCCCATCTTGGTGGCGATACGAACTATCGTATGGAAGCCCAATCGACCACCATTGAGCAATCGATGGATGCTATCCGCGATGATTTGTCTGCATACATCTCCAAATACAACTGTGAAATCCTGGACGAGGAAATCTCAGAATCAACGTATTATGTTCACTTTGTTGAACATACGCCCTTCTGGTTGTTTCCAGACGATGTCTTGGTTATGATCGAAGTCATTGATGAAGAGACAGTTGAGATTGAACTTCACTCAGAATCACGTTTAGGTGTTGGCGATATGGGCGTCAATCCCGAGCGCCTTGAGCGAATTTATGATCAACTTGTTGATTGAGGAAGATTGTCCCATCCATACGGATAACCGCTCTCATCGATGAGGAGTACATTTACGCCAAGTCCTGATTTGTGGAAGGCGATCAATTGAATGTCATGAATCGAATGACCCGTTGGAGCAACGCCAAGGACTGGAAGTTCCTTTCTTGAAAACCACGTTCGCTTGGTTTTTGTTGCATGTTCTGTTCCTAAACTGCGACGGGTTCCATCAACATCATCAAACCATGGAAGCGGGCCTTCAGGAGAAAATCGCAGTCCCAGAATCATATCGACACCTGTCGTCTCTTGAGCCGCATCTGTATCAGCACCGCTTGGAATCGCCGGTGCATTTGGGTGGGTATGCAACCAGTGTGTGAATCGTCCAGCCCTCGAACCACGTTGTCCAGAAAACAGATCATCGGTCCATTCTTCAGGCAAATGATGGACCGAATAGGAATCGCCTCGATTGACAACATGGGCTTCTTTGATGACATATCCTTGCCCTCCGAAGAGATTTGAGACATGCTCTTGTCCTTCAAACATCGATTCGACTTCTTCGATATGCTTCCGACCAGCATCAACATCGAGTCCGACGAGAATTTCGTCTGGTAAGGACTGAAGTGCCCAAATGACAAGTTCACGGAAAATGGGTCCAGGAAGATGCAATTGGGCTGCATAGGCATGCCTCATCGAGTACGATTCAGCGTTATAGGAACGCATCGCTTCGACCAACCAAGACTCGACCACATCATTCCCATTGCATCATCCTTCATCAAGGGGCGCTTGTAGGAGAATCCTTGAAAACTCTTGACTGAGTAGGGTTCTGTATGGCGAAGAAGAAGCGAGGAGGGTTTGGCCGTTTCCTTGGCGCTCTCACCGGTACGCCATACGAACGACTTCTCAAGCAAGTTGAGAAGCTTGCCAGTGAACATGCTGATGATGAGCGTAAACTTGGAAAAGCGCTCAAGAAATTGGTTGACGTTGTTGGAACTGCCTATGAGGAAGAAGAGATCGATGAGGATGAACACGACCTCGTCATTGAAGCCATTGAAGAAGCAGATCCGAAAGGTCGTTCATTCCCGAAATTTGCTGAAGAGGACGCATTCTATGCCAATGATGCGCCAGATGCTCCCGACCTCAAACTCGGTAAGCGCAAGAACTTGGATGACCTCATGACCGCTTCCGGTAAGGAGTTTACAGGTAGTTTTGGTCGAGATGAATTCGATGAATTCAAGGCTCGAATGTCGGAGGATTTCTATGCAGAATCCGATGAAGCCATACAAGCAGGTGATCATCAAGCAACCATTCGAACCGAGAATCGTGTCTTCGCTGATGAAGAGGATGAACTTCAGAATGTGAAAGCGATGATTTCCGAAGAGTCTGGACTTGAAGATCCGAATGCAGTCGAAGAAGAGGAAGAAGAATCCTTCGAAGATGATGAAAACTATTCCATCGATGAGGATGGAACCGAATGGTTCCAGGATGATGATGGCTACTGGTGGTATCGACCTGATGGTGAACCAGATTGGTTGCCTTGGGAAGAAGATGAAGATTGACCGAGTCAATCTACAAGTGGCATTCAATGCCTACTGCTGACGATCCTTCTGGGATAGGTTGTTGTTCCCACCATGGTGGTGCACAGAACCAAGCCTCATGGTCAACAGGTCGGTCGATCAGTGGTAATCCGATGGTTCCACCTTCGATGGAAAGCCCTCCAAGGACGTTGGTTGCACATGGACCTGGAAGGTAATCTTCGCCAGTTTCTGTTAATTCAATTCGCAAGGAATGGCCGGCCGGAACGATCACATCGAGTGGATTGAATTCCATCAACATCGTGTAGGATGAAAACGGTGCGACTGGATTCGCATCGTATCCACCGTCCCTGTATCGGATATCCATGGTCGCATGACCGAGTCGAAGATCGATCGTATCATCGTAGAGTGTAGCAAAGATTTGACCGCCATTGCAGGCTTGTGTTGAAACGTCGAGATGCAGCGTTGGTAATCCGGAAACATGGAGACCGTCCTCGTACACTTGACTTGTGAGCGTTACAGATCCTCCAAGACCATTGACAACACCGTCGCCATTCCATTCCGTACCAATTTCTTCCATCTGCCACGTCATATCTGCAGGAGGCCACGTTTCCTCAACGTGCCACTGGCCATCGTGTGTTTGAATCTGAACCATTGGTTCGGGTTCGTCGCCTATGCCCTTGAGATAATATTCGAACCAAACGTACAATTCAACCGCCCAATCCATTCGGCTCATGTTTGGATAGGCTTCACCACCATAGCCACTGCTGAGTTCACTGTGTCGGTCGGGTTGGTCCGCATAATTGTGGGCCCACTGGCCAGCGATGGCGCGGGCATTGATGCCAGCATCGCGCATGAGTTGGTAGGTTGGGAAGGCATGGTATGGATCGACGTTCCAATCTTGAAGACCCCATACCAAATACACACTACCCCGATAGTTCTCCAAGACATCTGGAAGATGGCGACGCTCATCCCAATAATCGTTCCACTCCGCTCCACCAAACTCAGCAAATGCATAGGTTGTCCAAGGATTGAGTGGGCCAACAAGATCGTCGGAACATACTCGCATGTCATCGGTGGTGAGATCGAATGTAGCCGCTTGATAGGCAGCATCGTAGCCTAAAGCACGGAATTCAGAGGAACCGTTTCGATAGAACATTTCTTGGACACCGATGGAACCTGAAATCGGAACGATGGTCTTGAGATGTTCACTCGGCTGTTGTGCAGCTTCCCAATTGGTTGTACCAGCATAGGATTTACCCATCAGTCCAACATTTCCATTCGACCATTCTTGCTTACCAAGCCAATCGACGACCGCTTGGATGCCTACCTGTTCACCAAGGCCTTTCACATCCTGACAGTGCGTCGATTTTCCAGTTCCAAACGTGCTTGCTTGGGCAAGAGCATAGCCATGAGGGACAAAGGTGTCGTACACCCATTGACCAACACCTCCATCTGGAATTGTGTTTGGATTCGAATCATCACCTACGCCTGGCATACCTTCGCCACCAAAGTCGTAGTAAGGATGGATGGTCATGATTACAGGTACTTTTGCACCATCTTCTACTGAATCTGGAAGCCACAAAGCCACATGCATTTTTGCTTCGTCAGGATATCCAGCATCCTGTTCAGAAGCTGGTAAATCAACGGTGATGAAATGCTCCTCGTACGGTAGAGGCTTGAATTTGCCCTGAACTGGAAGTTGTGCCCTCGATGTGTTCATTGGCAAATCCATCTCATGGCGCTCATTGAGCGGAACATCCCACCACTCGTCAGCGTTCTCAACGTTGCTTTCATCAGATAACGTCTCTCCAAAGGACATCGAGAGGAATAAGAATACAATGCAAACTGCAATCGTCACTGTCAGTGAGATGTTGAGTTGGGCTTGATTCCGATTTGCTGACGAATCGAAGAGAACCGCTTCGATTGCATCGTCAGCCATGAAGAAGCCAAACGTTGCAGATAGAAGAGGATGGCGATTCTATGGGAGTCGGAATGATGTCGGAACCGTTTGATTCCATTCGTATTGAGATTGGTCATTCAAACCGAGTTGATCGAAGATTTTCGCAGTACTGTGAACGCCATCAACCCCCTTCATGATGGCCCTTGGTGCAAGCGTAGCCAAACGAATGAATCCCTTTTCCCAAAGTGCGAGTGCAGTGATTGCATCTTGTCCAGTCGGAACTGTTCGCTTCAGTCGAGGTCCAAATGGTGGAGGATGAATCGCATCTTCACCGAGTAATCTCTTTCCCTCTCGAAGGACTCGTTTCTTCGAATAACGGGGCTTCATGAATCGTTTGCGAATACCTCTCCAATCCTTATCAGCATAGGAAACACCCTCCAAATAGGTACGCTCGTATTCGTACAAGGTATGCTTGATCTCCTCCCAAACATCCACATCAATGCAATAGGTGTAGAAGTGCTCATGGGTTGGAACAACGACATCAAGGTCCTGATCTGAAACGGTTTGTTTCGGTAAATTCCAAACTTGGACCATACCAACATCGTCGTATTGACTCGCCCAATCAGCAAGTGCAAGTGTGGTCTTGATGAAATTCGGGCCTGGAATTAAATCATCTTCGATGAGAAGAACACGTTCGTATCCATGAACATCAAACAGGTCACGCCTTGCACCGATGAGATTTCGCCCAACACCGTAATTTTCTTCGCGTAGAATAATCGATGTGCAAGGCATGTCGGATTGTTCAATGGCCGATTTGATTTCATCCTGTTTTGATTTTGGACCACCGTCAACGTAGTGAAACACATCGATTCCATCAAGATCATCTGCATTTTTTGCAAGACCTTGAAGCAACTCTTGCATCAAATCTGGACGGTTGTAACTGACGGTGAAGAGGGCCGTTTTCATGATTAAACCCTCCTCAACAAGCGTTGTTTGTACGAATACAATCGCTCTTTGAGCGAGGTTGGAGGGTGCCGGATGTTGATGGGGAGCATAATGATGTTGGCATATCCCATTGCTCGAAACACTTCGCAGATGACCGTTGTATCACAATCGATTTCATCTGTTCGAGGATTGACTCCTGAGAATCGTGCACCTTCTTGGAATGCCTTGGCTGAATAGACACAGATGCCATTGAAGGTTGACCAAACGTCGGTTTTCTCGGATGGTATGCCGTGATTCCACCAGGTTTCTTCCGACGTTTTTCGCGTTGCCCAAGCATCGTAAAACTGACCCATAGCATTCGTTGTATAACCTGAAAGGATATCACCCTCATGATGGATGATTTCCATAGCTTGTTGGGGTTTGTACAGAACATCTGTTTCGATGAAGACGATCTTATCGAATTCAGATAGAGAGGAGGCTTGTTCGATGCAAGCATTACGGGCATTGGCGATGTTCGTGACACGAGCCCCCTCTTTACCGACGAGGTGTTCGGTTCCTAAGTCGGTTGATGTCAAGGTCGCTTTGCACTTTTTAGCGAGGCGTTCAACATAGGTTTTGAGACCCTCTTTGGTCCCATCGGTTGAATCATTTTCATAGACTGAAATCTCAATATCGTGTTCTTGCAGGAGTAAATCGGTTAACGCATCGAGTTGATTGTACCACGATTTGAGTCGCTTCTTGTTGTTGCGAGAAATGGTGCAGAGAAGCAGTTTCAATTCACTTCACCAACCATCGGAAATCCAACAACATGGATGCTTTCCGCTATGCACATCCCTATTTAAGGCCGAGGTTGTGGCGTGGAATATGGCCACCATTCTCGTCACTGGTGCTTCTGGAATGTTGGGCCGACATCTTGTTCCAATGCTTGAAAACAAGGGTCATGTTGTTCTTTCACCGCCTGTTAAAGAACTTGATTTGACCGATTCAGAAGCGACGTCGAACTTCATTCAATCCAATCCCATTGATGGCGTCGTCCACTGCGCAGCATACGTTGCAGGTATTGCTTCCAGTACGACAGCAAAGCATCATTCCTTTGACTCAAATGTCTCGATGGGGATGAATCTTATTCGTGCCTGCATTCAACATAATGTTCCAACCATGCTCAACGTTGGTAGTGCAACAGTGTACCCAAGTGAAGCACCACAACCCCTCTCAGAATCATCACTTGGCCAAGGTGCATTTGAAGGACCAATCGAAGGTTATGCTCTCTCCAAATATGTTGTTTATCGGGCCTGTGCAATGGCCAATGAACAACACAATGTTGCGTTCAAGACGATCCTTCCGTGCAATCTGTTTGGTCCCTATGACAACTTCTCACTTGAAACAGGCCACATGCTTCCAGCAATTCTTCATCGAATGCATCAAGCCAAAGAACAAGGAAACGCGCCAATCACGATTTGGGGGGATGGTACAGCCAAGCGGGAGTTTCTGTATGCGCCTGACCTCGCCGATTTCATTTGCTTCTCCCTCGAAAATTTCGAATCACTCCCAGAAGTCATGAATGTTGGTTCTGGTATTGAAGTAAGCGTTAATGAAATGCATCAGAAGATGGCAGAAATCATCGGTTATTCTGGTGAACTCAACCACGATTTGAACAAACCAGTTGGTCGTTCACGACGTTATTTGGATTTGCATCACCAGACCCAATTAGGTTGGTCTCCAAAAACGCCATTTGAAGAAGCATTAGCGATTACATATGCATATCTGAGGGAGACATTGGAATGAGTTTACCACTTGCAACGAGTACTTGGGACGATGAAGAATACGCTGCTATACAGCGAGTCATCGAGAGTGATCGATTTAGTATGGGCCCTGAAGTTGAAGCCTTTGAGCAACAGTTTGCAGACTTCTTTGGAGCAAAATATGCGATTATGTCCAACTCAGGTTCATCTGCAAATCTCCTTGCTGTTGCAGGCATGATCTATGCGAAAGGTATTGATTTGAATCCGGGTGATGAAGTCCTTGTTCCTGCTGTATCTTGGTCGACGACCTATTTCCCAGTTCATCAATACGGGCTTTCGATGCGATTTGTTGACATCGATGAGGAGACGCTCAACATCGACATCGATGCGATTGAAGATGCAATCACCGAGAAAACAAAGATGATTTTTTGTGTGAACCTTCTTGGTAATTCAGTGGATTATCCTCGATTGCTCGCTCTCGCTGAAAAACACAACTTGTACGTGATCGAGGACAATTGTGAATCGCTTGGAGCGACCATCGATGGAAAGCAAGCAGGAACGTTTGGTCTTGCAGGCACGTTCAGTTCGTTCTTCAGCCATCACATTTCAACCATGGAAGGTGGCGTTACAGTCACCGATGATGAGGAGTTGTACCACGTCATGCTCTCGCTTCGTGCACACGGCTGGACTCGCAACTTGCCAAAGGAGAACCACGTTGTTGCAAAATCCGATGATCCGTTCATGGAGTCATTCCGTTTCGTACTACCAGGCTACAACCTACGTCCTTTGGAAATGTCGGGTGCCATTGGACAAGCTCAACTTCGTAAGGTCAACGGCATCATCGAAGGCCGGCGTGCCAATGCAATCGTGTTTCAAGAATTGATGCGCGAGCTTCCAGAAATCCTGATCCAAAAAGAAGTCGGTGCCTCATCATGGTTTGGATTTTCCATCGTTTTGCCTGATTGGTGCAATCGTAAACCTGTTCTTGATGAATTAAGCGATGCAGGCGTTGAAACTCGCCCAATCGTTGCTGGAAACTTTACCTTGAATCCAGTGATCGAGCATCTTGATCATTCCATTTACGGTGGTTTGCCTGCAGCCAATCGAATTCACAATCAGGGATTCTTTGTTGGGAATCACCATTACGACATCACAGAACAGTTGAATGAATTCAAACGCATTTTGAAACAATGCCTTGATGCGCAACGCCCTGCATCAAATGATTGATGAACAACGAGTACCCCGTAAAGAAAAGGAGGTCGTTGTCTGAGATTGCCCTTTTTTCGAAAAAAACCAATCGAGGGACTTCTTCCTGGCGGAAGGTGTTCGTGGCATCGTTATGAAGAATCAAAGAAAGGTCATTACAGCCAGCTTCTCCTCGAGCGTGCACACAAGGATCGAAACCCGCTTCTTCCATTGACGGAAGATAAGTACCGTTCCCGAGAGTTGGTCGCTTCAAAAGGAGTCTGCAACCTCACAGAGTTGTACCACTGGTCTGAGGATGTAACCATCGATTGGGACACTTTGCCTGAACGTTGTGTCATCAAACCCAATCATTGGACAGGTGATGCGTTGTTCATCATGGACAATGGACCTGTTCCACTTGCGAACATACCTCGAAAATTTCGATTCATGACACAAGCAGAAAATCGATACCGAGTTATACGAAATTGGCGAGATCAGAATGGTAAATATTGGCCAAAATGGCGTATTGAACGCTTGTTACGATGGAGTCTACGACAGGAATTTCCAGTTCCCCTTGAATGGGGTGCGGCGACCATTGCGCCCCGAGGGATCATGATCGAAGAGCTTCTCACAGACAACAATCATCTTCCAAACGATTGGAAAGTTCATGTCTTCCATGGTAAAGCCGGTTTCATCCAGTACGATACTGGAAGAATGACAACGCACTCGCAATCAATCTACACACTGGACGGTCAGAGAATTCATCAGTCGAATCCAAATTTCAGTCAAGAACACACACCTGACGAAATTGTCTCCATCCTTGGAAAAGAGGGCATTGATGAACTTGTCCACATTGCTGAGCGTTTAGCAGAAGACATCGATTACACACGAGTGGATATGTTCCGAGCAGAGGGAAAATGGTATTTTGGAGAATTTACAAATTACCACAATTCATGCCACCCTCAATCCCTCGAATGGGAGGAACTCGCTGGAAGTTTGTGGTTGAGTGATACGCTCTAAATTTCGATACATTCAAAATCATCGGGCTTGAGGTTCTCTTGGAAGGGGCTGAAATGGAACCACCGAAACAATCCCGCAGATTGGTAGTTGAAGGTGGTGAAAGTATTGTCGATTTTGATAACAAGGCGTTCAAACCCATCCCTCAAGAGGGCATTGATTTGGCTGTCAATGCCATGAATGCTGGTGTCATGTATCGATATCAACCAAAGAGCAAAGAGGCATCCATTACGGCGAACTTTGAGCACAATTTTGCAAAGTACATGCAGGTCAAGCATGCAGTTGGCACAAATTCTTGCGGTTCTGCAATGTTCATCGCACTCAATATTGTCGGCGTTCAACCAGGAGACATTGTCTTAACCAACGCATTTACTTTTCATGCTGTGCCAAGTGTTATCCAACATGCCAGGGCCATTCCTGTTCTTGTTGAGAGCAACAGAGAGTGGGCAATGGATCCCGAAGATCTCGACAAGAAAGCGGCACAGACTGGTGCGAAAGTCTTGTTGATGTCCTATATGCGAGGACATGTTCCAGATATGGATGCCATTATGCAAATCGTTGAGAAGCATGACCTTGTTTTGATTGAGGATTGCGCTCACGCTTATGAAACTCTTTGGAACGGAAAACTCCTCGGAACCTTTGGCGAAATTGGTTGTTTTTCAACACAATCATCGAAGGGACTCTCTGCTGGAGAAGGTGGAATTTTCATCACGAGCAATGATGAACATGCCGCAAAGGCAGTCCTATATGCAGGATCGTACGAGAGATTATGGACAAAACATTACGATTTGGATGCGGAGTTGATGGATCAATTGCAAAATCAAGTTCCAGGATACTCCATGCGTATGCAGGAAGTAACTGCTGCTATGCTGACGCCACAAATTGAGCGCCTAGCAAAAATCAAAAAAATTCATGTCGAAAACTGGAATCTACTCCATTCTTTGATTCATCAACATCCAAACATCGAGATACCGATGCCGTTGCCTCAAGTTGATCCTTTCTGTGACACGATGCAATTCCACCTTGTTGGCCTCTCTCGACAACAATCTGATTTATTCATTGATGTCATGAAGCAAGAAGGCATACCCATGCAAATTTTTGGTGCACGTCGCAACGCACGAGATTATCGTCAATGGGAATACATCAAGGCCCACCAAGATGAATTAACGGATACGATTGCAAACATTGAGTTTGCTTGTGACCTCTCTATGCAACCCCACCTCACGAAAGAGAACATTCGAGTTATGGGACAAGTGATTCAGGATGTTCTTGCCTACATTGCTGAGCAAGCTTGAGCATGAAATGCCTTTACGGAGTCTCAATTCATGGGTTTTCTTTTAAACAAATGACTCATAGGGAGATTGTTCTTATGACAAACGATGGTTCACCTTCACTGTTTCGAAAGTGGGCAATGCGCCAGTATTGGCGTATGCAACAATCACAAGCAGTGGTTGGCTTGTTGCTTTGGGGCACCACAATTACACTTCTCGTTTGGCCCTATGTCAATTGGCGATTCTCCGCCACGTGTGAAGGCTCGTTGTGCTTTAATGACACGATTGTAGGTGTTCCAGCTACATACATTGGATTAATCTCCATCTTCATGACAGTCATGCTGTGTGTTCTCCTCATTGGTTATCTCTACGATGCCGTCTTTTCATTGTGGACAGAATGGCGTAGTGTGGATATGGAACGAAACCCCTACGTGACCTATGCGCTTTCTCCGAACTGGATGATGATCACTGCATTGCAAGCCGAAATGCTTCGTCGTCAATCCGAAGGCGATGAAGCCATGCAGGAACAAGCAGACTGGTTCTTACGATGGTGTCATGCATATGCGGATGGCGAAATGTTTGCTCGAGCTGTTCAACGTTGGGACAAGGATCTTGGACACACGCCAACCTTCTGGTTCACCGATGATGAGGCTATGCAACGTGCACGAGAACTGAAATTTGAGGATGAAGATTGAGTGGCATTCTCGTCGTTTCGTTCAATATCCAGCAATCCCCGTCAAATCATTGATGAATGGGCGCATCATCGTTCGTGCATGGGCAAAGCATCCAAGCAAAGGATTGTTTTGTCAATCTTGCTTGTTGTTCTTCTTCTACCGTTTTCAGTGACTGGAGAAGAAGAGCCAGCTTGGAAGAGCAATGGAATCGACCCTTCAACGTGGAGCGATGGTCCTGTTGTTGAAGATACGCCCATGCAATATTCCTACTTTGGCGATCCGGTATTTGCCATCAATGTCACATACTCGCCAGATCACCTTCAGGATCAGGTAAGTGGAACCATCATCATCGAATTGTTCCCTCAATGGGCTCCAATTACAGTGGAGAATATGATTGAACACATCGAAGACGGTCTTTACGATGGCATCTTTTTCCATCGTGTCATCAATGATTTTGTTACCCAATCTGGCGATCCAGAATGTCGAACAAACGGCGTCTACGTCCCTGGTTTACCCCTTCAATGCGGAAGCGGGGGGACCGGTGAAACCATCCCTCTCGAACACAATGAGAATCTCAGCCATGTTGATGGTGCAATTGGTATGGCACGAGGAACTGAAGAAGACTCGGCTGATTCGCAATGGTACATTGCTGAAACCGAAGCGCATGGGCTCGATCCTGAAAATCGAGACGATGGTGGTTATGCAACCTTTGGCATTGTTCGCGATGGGATGAGTCACGTTCGGGCAATTGCCGAAGTTCCGACCTCCGATGATCCGACAGGTACCAACCTCGACAATCCATTTTCGACCGCCGGCCGTCCTCTATACGAAGTGAAAATCAACACCATTGAGATGATTGGCGTTGCTGATCCGGATGGAGAATTGTCTGGAAAAGCATCGGTTGAAGAATCGGGTTCAGGAGCTGGCACGGCGATCATCGCACTGCTCTTGGTGAGCATTGTGGCAGGCGTTGCGTATTTCGTGTATCAAAAAAATTCACAAGAAGAAGTCAAAATCTACGAAGCAGAACTTCTTGATGAGAACGATGCATCGAGTACGACGTGACGAATTCGTGGGGCATACCACTTGACCTTCTCAAGGTGAAAAGTGTTGACGTACCAATCATGTCCGCATGCCTTTGCATACGCAAGACATTGTTGCAATGTTTCCTCGCACCATTCATCAATACGCTCTTCCTCGACGTTCATGTGAATATGGAGCGTACCCCCTTCTGGTTTGAGCGCTTGAACAGCACCTTCCCAGGTTGCCTCTGAACTCGGTAAATAGCCAAGTAGAACTCGATCTGCAGTTGCCTTAAGGTTTCGAAGTGTGATGCGATTGTCTTGATGATGAATACTCAATTTCGAAGCAACACCGTTCATTTTTGCGGCCCATGCAAGTGCTTTGATGCTGTTTGGATTAATTTCACATGCATGAACATGCTCAACATTCGCATGGACCAAGAGTTGCATCGTATAGTAGCCGATTCCTGCATACGCATCGATGATAATTTCTCCATCAGCATCCATCGTTCCCATTCGATGTCGTTCCGTGACATTACCAGATGAATACATGACCTTGGTTGCATCAAAACCGTACACGATCCCATTATCGTTGACTTCAACCCACCCATCTGTACCATGCAACAATTCCACTTGAGCAGATCGAACAGTATCTGCTGCAATCGGTTGCTGTCGTCCAATACGCTTCGCGTCCAGAGCATCAGCAATTCGTTGGAAGAAGTCATCGTGTTGCTCGATGATTGCTAGCCATTCTTCGCCAAGAAATGCATCTTTGGGAAACAAAATCAAATCGTTCAATCGTTCCCATTTTTTGGGAATTGATTGGGGGAGTTGTTCGTTCGATTCGGTCATTGATACGATGGCTGCATTGAGTCGACTGTGTGGGTCAATAGGCGGCGGTGCATGATTGACATTGATGCTTTCAAGGCGAAAATCAAACTCAAGTTGATTGAGACTTGCATCTTCGTAAATCGGCAATGCAAGTTCATCTCCGATGCGTAATGGAGCGTAGTTATGGTTGAGTATCTGAAGACTGAGCAATGACGTACGAGCCAACTCACCATCAGCGAGTCGAACAAGGAGACAAGGTTGCATTGGCATTGCGACGCCCTCAGCCTTGCTAAGGGGAAGTCCTTTGAAGGTCTTCGGTCTGTTGGAGCATGATGGAAGAACGTAGAGTATGGAAAAATCGTTTCCTGACATTGTGTTTGACGCTGTTTTTTGCGACACCAATTCTTGCTCCGTTGGCTTCAGCGGATGGTATGACAACCTGTGATGGATTGGGTGGAAGCGATTGTGACGATTACGATTCGAGCGATGACGGTACACCGTTCCAGCAAGATTGGATACGTGGCACGTACAATTTCGATCTTCAAGATACAACAACCATTCACATGACCCTGAGTTGGGCAATTCGAGAATTCGACCGTTCAAAACTTGGTCTTGATTCATCGATTATCGAATCTGCTCTTGCAACCGATGGTCTCGACAGTGATGATGGCATCCCTGCCGACATGATTCGTACCTATTGGAATCAGGACGATGGTTCAGGAACATCGACAACCGTCGGTGACCGAATGTTGGTCGAGACACAAGATACCATCGAAGAATTGCTCTCAACTGGTTTTGGTACAGTTTCGGCCATCAATACACAAACGGTTGGAATTTACACCGAAGGAGGTTCATCAGAGGTTTGTACGACCGATGCAACAGAAGACTCGGTCTACGATTCAGGATCAGGTGTTTCTGACAACAACGTCTTCGAACCTCCTATCTGTATTTCGACGATTGCTGAAATTCAACTTTCGACGAGTACCTTCAATCTCTTGGATAATTCAGATCTTGACCTTGAACGTGCGTATCAAGGCCTTCTCATCATGGGTTCTGAATTAACCACACAATTCAATGTCTTCGCAGAACCTGGACATGCCTCAACCTTCTCCATCAACCCGCCCAATTATGCTGCAGTTGTTGGCGTTGATGGAAATGGGTCGATTCAACCTACTTCTTGTACACCTGCAACATGCGTCGGTCAATGGACTGTTGACCATCTCAACGCAGCAAATGGCGAAGCCCGCGCTGAGCAAACAGTGAGTTTGACCATGGGGTACCGAAACACTTCGACAACATCGGTTGTTGAATTGGATTCCGAAAAAGAAGCCGTATCGCTTCATTTGAAAGTCGATCTCTTCGATGAACAAGCCGTTCAAATCGACTTTGTTGCAGGCATTTACTATCTCGATACTGCGACCATGGACAGTTGGGGCATTTCATTGGTCGAATTATCTGAATTAGCAACCATTCCACAAATCACATCTGATGGAATTCGTTTAGCTTACGAAAACGGTATTGCACCGCTTGATGATTTTACCGACCAATTCCCAGTTGATTCGGTTGGAAATGCCTTTTCCGATTCAATACCAGGCGGACCGAACGTTGAGATGGGGCCATTATCTTGGGTGAGTGATTCTGTAGCAGAAGGCATCGATGGGCCTGCTGGCGGTTTGAACTACAGTCATTCTGTTGGTTGTTCGGAGACAGTAACGCCACCGAATACGATTTCGTATTGTATTCAAGGTCCGAGCGCTATGGGTTACAATCATCCAATCTATCTTCGTTCAACGAGCAATACATTCGAACTTGGTTTACTCGATATTATCCAAGACAACCTTCCAGACACTGAGTTTTCAGAGTACTTTGATGAGATCACCAACGAAGATTTGCGCCGTGTGATGGATGCCGGTTTATCGCTTGAAACCGTACTTGATACTGCATTCCTCGAGGATATGATTCCTTCCGATCTTCCTCCATCAAAGATTACGCTTGAACTCATCTTGCCAGATTGGATTCAAACAATCGAGGGTGAAGACCGAATCATTCTGCAACATTCCGTGACCGGAGATAATCGAAACAATGTCTCCATTGCAGGTCCTTCTCCTTACACCTACAACCATCCAATCATGGGTGAGAATGGTGAAGCGATTTGTTTGCAAACACAAAAGACCTGTGTTTCAACATCGCTCTCCATCGATTTCGATACCTTTGACATCAACGAATGGACCAAGTCTGTTTCCGTTGAATTTGGGCTTGAAGCAAGTGCAGTTGTTCATCGCGTTGCTTTACCACAAGGATACTACGATATCAACGACGACACAACGGTTCGAATGGAAGTGATTCCCAGTGATTTGGTTCGACTCATTGGCGATATTATGAGCCGTTCCGATAGTCCAATGAAAATTGAGCGCTGCCTTGAGCCAGGTACGGCATTTGCAGATTGCCCCGAATCACGCCAACTTATTTTCAACCTTACTTCAGATGGATTGATGGAATTTGGAACCGATGTTGGTGAACTTCTTACCAATGAGATTCATATCGCATCCGAGAAACTCGAAGATATTGATAAGAACCCGCAATTTAGTAACGTGGACATTAGCGATTTCTCGATTGAGACAAGTCTTGCAGGACTTGGAACACCAGGCCCAGTCGTCTCTGATGAGGTTGGATTAAGTGTCAGTCTCAAGATTCCAAAGGTTCGATTTACATTGGCCATATCAAGTTCATGGGGTGATTTGTTTAGTGGCAATCCTGATTTGATTACCCTTTCACTGATTACGGAAGATATCAGTTCTACATTCCGATCACCATTGCTTCAACCGATGGTAATGATGGTCGATCAAGTCTCTTCGATGATGACCAACAGTTTGGTTTCCTCAGAAGGAGTCACATTCCCGCCTCTTGAAGAAGAAGCCTTGACGTTTGAAACAGGGTCATGGGACACAACGATTCACGAAGAGACCGAATTTGATCTAACAGGTCCTGTAAGTTTCACATTGCCAAAGGGTATTATCGTCAAGGAAGGTACTTCTGCTCAAGGCAACATGGTGATTACAGAAGATTCAGATGGACGACAAGTCATCACCTATACGATTCCTCCAGAAGGATTGGATGATGATGTCACCTTGCGATTGCAAGTCACATGGATGTATTTACTTGGTCAATTCTGGGCGTATCCTGCGGTTGTCATCATACTGCTGATTCTCTTGATACGACGTCGTCGGAAGAAAAAGAAGAAGAAACGAGCTGCGAAAGAAGCGAAAAATTCGCTGTATAAAGCACAAAAGATGGGATTGTCTGAATCAGATTTCGCACAAATGGCAGGCTTGGTCGATCGTCAAGTCGGTGGTTATGAGGAAGGCATCAACCCGTTTGAGGCGATGCATCAAGATCAGCCACCGCCCCGCTAGCGATGCAGTGCTTCATGAATACGCTCAGCAAGCGAAGGCCCAATGCCTGGAACGGTCTTCAAATCGTCCATGCTCGCATTGTTGATGCCTTGTCTGCCTCCAAAATGGCGGAGTAAAGATTGCAATTTCTTTGCACCTAATCCAAGTACGTTCTCGAGTGGATCGCCTAAGCGACTCTTTTTGCGACGCTTTCGATGAAATGCATTGACAAAGCGATGTGCCTCATCTCGAGCATGGACAAAGACACGACCTCGGCGGTCAAGGATAATCGGTTCTTTTCCTTCACGATACAGTGTTTCTTCACGTTTTGCAAGCGCCGCTAATTCAAAACGGTCGATGACACCATGTTCATCCAACATCGAGCGTATTGTACTGAGATGGGTTTCACCTCCATCCAACAGCAACAAATCTGGCCATTCCTCTTGTCGTTTCAACCAACGTTCAACGACTTCACGCATCATTCGTAAATCATCCATTGCATCGCCTTTCACAATGTAGGTTCGATACTCTTTCTTGGTCGGTCGACCATTGCGCAAGACGACACTTGCACCTACGCGTTCATCCCCTTGCAGTTGCGCCATGTCGAAACAAACGACATGATTCATCTGTTCAACGTCCAATAAGATGGCTGCTTCATCAGCTGCCCGTTGTTCCAATGATCCACTCGATTTGTTCGCAAGCCTTGAAATCTGAATTTCAGCATTTTGATCAGCAAGCGTTCGCAATGTAACCATATCTCCTCGCATTGGAGTTCGAACTTCAACCGCGGAGCCTCGGCGTTCATCCAACCATTGCTGAAGTCCATCCAGCAACGGTGTAGGTGTTAAGAGCAATCGAGGTGGACGTCGATGGACGTAATGTTCGCTAATGAATCGACTTACGGTTTCACCAACGTCGCCTCGATGAACGTATGGCCATACCTCTTGCCCCTTGACAATTCCTTCATCAGCATGCAAGACGATAAGTGCAGCGAGATCGCCTTGGTCGGCAAAACCGATGGCATCACAATCACGATACAACTTACTTGAAACGACGTGTTGTCCAATCGTCGTACGAATCGATCGAATCAAATCACGGTAATACCCTGCTCGTTCAAATTGCATATTTTCTGAGCAAGTATCCATTTTGTCACCAAGTTCTTCCAACAGTTCGGTCGCCTCACCATCGAGAATGGTTTTCACAGCTCGAACTTGCTCAGCATAGCCCTCGCCATCGATGCACGGTCCAGTACACAGTCCAATGTGCATGGCTAAGCATCCTTGTGGGAGCAATTCCTTGCAATCGCGAATACCAAAATGACGCCTTAGAAGTTGCATAACCTGTTTCGCTGCTCCCGCATTGGGAAACGGCCCCCAACGATGCGCACGTTTCGGCGGGTGACGCGTGTACATGATACGTGGAAATTCTTCATTGGTCAAGACGAGATAAGGATAGGATTTGTCATCCTTGAGCATCGAGTTGAAACGTGGTTTATGCTCTCGAATCAATTGCCGTTCGAGAATCAATGCCTCCTGAGGTGTGGTTGTCACAATGCATTCGACATCATCCGCACGGGCGATCAATTCGGGAATCATTTGGCGATCAGGATTTGTTGCAAAATAGGATCGAATTCGCTCGTTTAATCGCGTTGCCTTTCCAACATACAACACACGACCTTCGTCCGTTTTGAAGAGATAGACGCCTGGTGACGCGGGCAAATCGATGGATGCTGCATCGACCGCCATATCGTTACCATGCGTCCATAGGTCAAAAAAACGTGCATCGAATCGAGAACGCAACAAAAGGACAACATCAAATGTGATGCGTTCAAGGTTAACATGGCGTTCCCGATGTTATCGACCTCAATGTTGCGAATCTTGCGCTGGTTGGATGACCATCCAGCCTCGCTTGAGTCCGCTTGGGACGTTCCTCGAAGCATTTCTCTCGAAGGTATTGCTGATGGAATTGGCGTGGTTCGTTCTGCATTGTTTCAGCCGATGAGCGTCCTCGAAGAGGAAGATCTCATCATGACTCGCCAGGCGCATGTGATCGGTGCAGGCCGGCGGAAGCGCAAGGTTGTCCACATTACAGAACATGGGCGTAAAGCAGTGCATGAAACTGGCGAAGATGTCGCACCACGTCCTTCGCGTCAATCATCAAATCTGAAAGGACAGATTCCAGAATATACCATTCTTCACGGCCGAACAGACGAACTGAACCAGTTGCATGAGGCGATCGACCGAGGCGTACCGATTCATCTACGGGGGATGCCAGGCATTGGCAAGTCCACACTTGCTCGTTCGCTCATTCAATCATTGGTTGAAGAAGGTATTCAGGTTCACTGGGGACAACTCGATGCTTATTGCGATGTCCATGAAGCAATGCAACGGATGGAGATTGATGCACCACAAATTCTCGATGTGGACGGTTATGCTTCCTTGTTGAATGGTCAAAACGTGTTCCTCGTTTTTGATGATGTTCACACCATTTCATCAAGACACCAAACCGCCTTTTCGAACGTCTTCAAATCGCTTCATGATCAAGGCGTCCCATTCCTCCTTATCGGTCGTGATCGAGATACCTTGTCGATTGAAGGAGCGTATCTTGAACTGGGTCCTTTGGACGCTAATGCTGCGATTGAACTGTTGAATCCAGAACTTGGCGACGAGCGCTCATCCATAGTTGAAACATTAGGCGGTCACCCACTTGCCATTCTTCTCTACGATGATGCAACACCACTTCCTGAAACGGACCAAGATGTGAGGGCGTATGTTGAGCAGGTTGTGCTCGGAGAGGCAACATCTGATGTCCATGAAGCGATGTCACCATTTCTGGTCTTACCTTTCCCGATTCCTTCAGAACGCATGCCAAATCCCGATGATGTATCTCTTCTCGATGAGCATACCTTGCTTCGATGGGCTTCGAGGAATACCTCCATGGAAATGCAGCATCTCATTCGAAATGTATGCAAATCATCCTTAGAAGCGCAGGAACTTAACGAATTGCATCTTCAAGCCATACAACACTGGCAACAAGATGACGACGCCTTAGCAGCAATTCTCGAGATGCATCATCGAATTCAACGGGGTGAGGAAGAGGTATCAGACCACCTCTCCTCGCGTGCGAATGAACTTATGCATGCATACTCGGGTGCGTTTGCAACACTTCTCGATGAAGCATTGGAAAACGAATCGAAGAACCTCACTTTGATCGAATTAGCAGCTCAACATGCCCTGAATCGAGCAGAAATCGATGTTGCAAAGCACTATTTGGAGGACGTTGATTCAACTCAACTCACGAGCATTCGATTGCAAATTGCTCAATTTGAAGGGAAGAAAGGTGTGATGAATGAACTTGAATCGATGCTCAACAGCATTGATGCATCCGACGAAAAGCTACGGGTTCAGATGTCTGTATTATCTCGTAGCATTGATGATCTCTCTCCATCCTCGAGCGAAGAAGCATTCGAACGAATCGACCGTCTCCTTGGTCAGATTGAACTTCCAGATGACGAAACGAATCGCCAAATCGTACTCACGACCCTCGTCGTTATGCAACATGCTCTTGCAATCGAACGTGCTGATTTCAAGGGTGCAACGTTCCTCATCGAACAATTACGAGAGATTGCATCATCAAGCGATCCGTTGATTCAATACTTGGAAGTGAAATCAGAACTGAAATCAATTGAATCCAATTCACCATCGGCTTCCTTGGTTCTCAAAAATGCAGAACATACTGCTTCGCAAATGAGCCATCCATTGTACAAAGCCTCAATCTACCTTCTCATTTGTGAAGGTTTAGTTGATACACAACAGCCGAGAGCACAACTTCTGCACGACCAAATCGACATCCAAACAATCGAATCAATAGAGACGCCTTCAGCACGACGCCTCCTTGCAAAGTGGTGGGAGGTCAAGTCGATGTTCGCTGATCAAGAACGCGTATTCGCACTTCGAGAAGCCATTCTACGATATCGTGCGGTCGGTTGCCCCAACCGTGCTCGAGATTTGTCGAAGCGAATGCATCAATTCTGATTACAATTCAGCGCCGATCATGGTCTTCGTATCTTGAATGCCATTCAATGGTCGAATCTCCTCGACAATGCATCGCGTTAGCGTAAATTCGTCATCAGCTTGAACACGAGCAAGAATGTCAAATTCTCCAAACAGCATCCATCGGTCCGTGACATGTTCAATCGAATCGAGAGCATTTCGAACGCTCTCTTCTTCACCCGGCATGGTCGTAATAAGTACAAATCCTATCGCCATTGTATCGCCTCAATATTCAACTGCAATCAGCGTTTGTGTATCTCGAATCCCTTGAATCACTCTGAATTCCTTCATCAACAGAGATGTGAGGTTCTTGGCTGAGTCGCTGCTCACATGTGCAAGCAGGTCAAATTCGCCATACAATGCATGCACTTCCTTGACCGCTTCATGCGAGGTTAATGCGAGATAGACATCACGCTCATGCGATGGCTCGGTCTTGACGAGGACAAATGCTTCTGGCACGAGGTATGCTTGGAGAGAGGGGTTTTATCGCTTCGGGTCTCATCCTTTCGCCACACATGGAACGGGTGCCTTCAAATGCTATCGCTTGGGATGGGTGCGATATGGAGCGACAGCAATCAGTCCTTGCATTTCTATTGCTGGCACTCCTGCTGTTGATGTCGCTTGGACCGATGGTCGAACCGCTCGATGAGGTTGAACTCGATGTATCCGAAGTATCAGCAAGAGCAACAACAACCTGGTCAGGAACTGTGTCACTTACAAGTGATTACTTCATCAACGTCCAAGATGAATTGATCATCATGTCATGCACCAGCGTCGTGATGTCTCCAGGTATCCGAATCTATGTTGACGGTCGATTAACCGTCCAAGGAACATCAACCTGTCCTGTCGTTCTTTCAAGTTCCTCAACAACGAGCGATCATGAAGGCATTCAGTTCAATGCATCTTCGTATGGACGGGGTAGTACCGTCAACCATATGCACATTGAAGATGCGATTTACGGCATGACATTGTATGGTTCAAATCCGATTCTGAACAATGTGACCATCTTCAATCCTGACCGTGTTGGTATCGATATGTTTGGAAGTTCAAGCCCCGTGATTCGAGACTTGCATATTGAACAAGCTGGTCGAAATATCCCGTTTCAAAATGATTGGCGGTATGGAATTGGTCTTTCCGTCGGTGACGGTTCAACACCCATTGTCGAGGGAGCATATTTTACCGATCATTTGCTTCGTGGATTGAATCTTTGGGGTGCTTCTGGAGGCATTTATCGAGATGTTGTCATGGACAACATCTCAGGCTCGGTGCTTGGTGAAGCAGCGGGTGTCTGGGTCGAGGACAGTGTCCCACTGTTCGAAGACTTGAGCATCGATAAGAGCGATACAGGCATCATCGTTCGTCACATTGATGATTCAGGCAATACGAGAGCGGTTTTCAGAGATGTTGACATCAGCAATAGCATGTATCGTGGCGTCTACTTGGACAAGAACAACCACACCAATTACACCAATTATGAGACTGCGGACTTCACAAATCTAACCGTCCGTGGAACCGGCTCTTCTGGTGCAACGTCGCCCGGAATTGCTGTTGCTGCAATCGAAATCAATGCTACAGGAGCATGGCTTGAGAACGTACTGGTCGATGGAGCATCATCGGTTGGTGTTCGTTTGTTCTTTGTCGATTCGAGTACAACGCTTCGAAACATGACGATTCGCGATGCTGGAGAAGCGGGCCAAGGTGCGCATTCAGCAGGTTTGAGCATCCAAACATCGTACTTTGCCATCAACCTCGAAGATCTAGAAATCAGTGGCTCACCAGGTCCAGGAATTCATTCCTCAAGTGGCGGTTCGCTCCAAGGCTACGATTGGCATCTTCACAACAACTCGGAACAAGGGTTGTTCATCGATTCTGCTACGGTTGTTGTCGATGGTTTAACCACTGCAGATAATGGTTATTCAGGCGCTCATATTTTCGATGCTCGATACATTACGCTCTCAAATTTCACATCAACGAACGATGGTTCGCTTGGTTCGAATGCAATGGACCAAGCAGGATTGTCCTATCAGAAATCCAATGATTTGGAGACGACATCCGGTGATGTTGCGTGCATGAATTGCCACATTGAAGCATCACAAGGCCATGGCGTCTATGTTATCGATTCGGTAGATCTCTGGCTCGATCAACTCTCCATTACTGGTATCGATGCATCCCTTCCTGCAATGTACGTCGATAATGGAGGTTTGACCCTTGGTACGCAAGGTGGACGCTTTAATCTCTTGAATGCCAACATCGAACATGAATCGTCGACACAACATGCATTGTACATCGAACAGGCTGCTGGAAACATCGATGGATTGACCCTCCAAGGCAATCACAGTGGAATCTATTGGGATGCAAATCATAACGGAAATTTCCCATCAACCTTGAGCAATACCGAATTCGTTGGTAGTGAATGTCTGAAACTTGTCAATCATCCCGATCTTGGAGGATATGGAAACACGATTGGATCGGATTGTGATGGGCGAATATGGGTCGAGAATTCGGATGTGAATCTCTCCAATATGGCTGATGCAACCGGAACGCATATCATCGATCTTGATGCATCATCGGCGATGCATTTGCATCAACCCAGTAACGTGGACCTCACGATTGCAAACATTCCAACAGGCGCGTCCATAGATGTGGCATGGGATGTTACGGTGTGGGTTGTCAACAACCGCTCCAATGGTATTCCCAATGCCTATGCGAATGTGAGTTTTACACAATTCGAACCATCCGTATCTGAGTTTACGAGCGATCTTGGTGTCGTCCTATTGGCCGATTTCATTGGACAACGTTGGACGAATTCTGGTGCATCTGCCATCAATGATGTGACCGTTGAATGCGGATATGACAGCGAAAGCAACACCACAACGGTAAGTTTCGATGGAGACAAAGTGATGTATTGTGTTCTCGAATTGGACAACCAACCTCCATTCTTGAATTGGACTTCACCGATGGATGGAGATGTGTTCCCTTCGCAGGGGCAAGTATTGTTCGATGCACAGGAATCATGGGATTTGGACGATGATCCTCTCACACTGACATGGACCTCTTCACTTGATGGCGTCATCTCATCGACACAGGGTACAACGCCATTTTCAGTAAATGATGGCGTTTCTGGTTTCGCGCTCAGCGATGGTATTCATGACCTTACGTTGGAAGTCTGCGATGATGCTGGACATTGCATTTCAGAAACACGAACCATCGAATTGACCAATCTTGCACCAGAACTCAACGTTTCCTTTTCACCGGCAGTGACGCAATGGAACGAATTGATCATGCCACAAACAGGTACTGTCACCATCAATACAACAGGAACGGTCGATCCTGAAGGTGATGACTTCGCTTGTATGATTACCTTTGGAGGTTACAACCGACAAGGTCCGGGTTGGAACAATCAATATGTGTGTCCAGAGTTGTTAACCTACACCTTCGACCATTACACGGACGATCCACCAGCATCATTCTTCTTGAACGTCGTTGCATTTGATGAGGTAGGAAATTCAGATACCTATACTGTTGAGGTCAAGTTGTACAATGAGATGCCTACGGCTTCTTTTACACTTGAACGCAATGGTACGACAAGCGAGGATGTGATTTTCTTCAATGGAAGCAGTTCGGTAGACCCAGAAAACAATCCAGTTTCGTTTGAATGGTGGTCGAATGTCGATGGCACGCTCATGGTTGGCCAAGGCATTGAGAACATTTCTTGGAATGGCCATCTATCTCGTGGCGTTCATCAAATTGAGTTGCGTATCACCGACGATCGTATGGACCATGGTGGCCAAATGTCGGTCGTCTCTGAATTGATTACAGTTGACAATTCTGCACCACGAGCTGTGATCGAAGAATTGCCCTTATTCGATGACCTTGAATCGTCCGTTCTGATTCCATTCAGTGCCAATGGAAGTGGTGACTTTGATTCTGCGTGTTCCACGTTCCCGACCGATGGAACGTGGCACTGTGCAGAAAGCGAACCTGCAGCAGGTTCAGAATTCTTGCAAATTGATTGGTCAAGCGATCTTGATGGACGATTAACACCAGAAAACGAAGATTGGCTAACCTTTGAAACTCGACTCTCCGCAGGCACGCATCAGATCACACTCACACTCAGTGATGGCATCAATCCGAACGTCTCTGTTTCAAGAACCCTTGAAGTTGCTGAATCTGCACCTGTCTTGGTGCTGGATTCCCCAGCGAATGGTAGTCAATTCGCTTCAAGTGATTTGATTGTCCTTGATGCCCGGCAAAGTGTTGACTATGATGGAGATGCATTCACCATGACAGTACGTGCATTCGATGACCAAACCTCAACATATCTTCCAACCTTGAGTGATGTTTCAACTTCAGAGGTCCATGACCTACAACTTGATGCCGGCCTTCGAGACATACAAATTGAATTGGTCGATGAGACAGGGAAATCTCGAATTGAAACCCTTCAACTTTTGATTCTACCAAGCGATCCTGAGGCGGTCATTGTCACCCCAGCAAATCTTGATTCCATCGATGCTGGTGCAAGCATCGTGTTTGAAGGAGCATCAAGCGATGCTGACAACGACCTTGTCACACGTGAATGGCGTCTTCACCAACCAGGCGCACAAACAAGTGTGTTGAGTACACAATCGACGTTTACGCAAGTCTTTGCTCCAGGTTCACACCACGTGTCGTTGTTTGTTCAAGATGCGCGAGGTGCATCATCGGAGCAACACATCAACTTCACAGTTCGGTCAAGTCTTCCTGAATTGGTTCAGACCAGTCTTGTTCTCTCGCAAACGGAGTTTGTATCCGATGAACGCGTCACCTTGGATGTATCTGTTCAACTCATCGATGCTGATGGAACAACCGATTCTGTACGTGTCGATATTGTCCACAAAATTCAGACCTGGTCCTTCAACCTCTCCGATGAGGATGGCGATGGTATCTGGACCGGTGAGCTTGATTTCCAACCGTCAGGTGTTGGGCAACCGAGTCTCAAGGTGATTGCTACCGATGGCGAAGGTGATGCAGCAAGTGTGGACATCCTCTACACGCCGCTCAAGGTCGTTGAAGCGGACGGTGCTGGATTCATGTCAACAGGCGTTCTTCTTGGAGGTGTATCGATTTCAATTCTCGCCGCACTCTTGATCGCTCTACAACGTCGCAGAAAAACGGCTGAAGAGATGAAACTGATCGATTCCTGGGGCGTATTCGGCGATGGAATCGCCGAGGATGAATCAACAAAAAATGAATCTGAAGAAGATGAAACATTGGATTGGGATGGTGTTTAAACACAGGCAACAACGTCGCCCATACAATAATATACGAATTATTCCTCATAACTCCCATGAGAAAAGCACTCGCGCTCCTCCTCACCAGCCTATTGATTGCCACAACATTGCCAACAAGTGTTGCTGCAGATGAACCAGAACCCATTGCTTGGGGCATTGAATACGATTATTCAAACCTCAATGGAGACATTGATTCAATGATTGGAATCGACTTGCAAGAAGTCTTCCAAGAGGTGATGAATGCTGGGGATGATGCAGGAATTGACATGTTCATTGCCAGTGTAACATCAGGAAGTACCACCATTGTCTTCGAACAGTACGATGGTCCAATGAAGACACTCTCTGTTGATGGTGTTCAAACCGATTTTTCCACAAAAGTAACTGAGCTCACCGTACGACATGGTCTTTTGGACGATTTCGCAATCAGCTCTGACTGGGATGATTCTTATGGCGGAATTGACCTCACACTCGGTTACGATTCTGAGCAGTTGTTCAACGCTGACGTTGTCTACACAGAGTATTTTGATGCTGAAATGGGGCTTCACGGAATGGACATGGAAATGGACATTGAAGCGGACATCGAATACACATTCGGCGCAAGTGGAGAGATTATGGAAAAGAGGGATGGCGAATCCATACCATTTGACATTGAACTAACACTTGGAACATCCTACAAGATCACCAACGGATTGCTCGAAGTTCGAATGGACGAACCCTCACCTCTCTACACCGAAATGCAAGATTTGGAACCTGGACAAGAGTTGTCGTGGGCCTGCGGTTCGGATGAATCCTATGTCGATTCCTACTACGATGAGGTTGAAATCAGAGATACATGCTCTGAACACAACATCCACTATGAGACAGAAACATCCGTCCTCTTTGAACTTACAGGCATTCCAACAGAAGAATTGGGATTGCCACCAGGTGATTTCGATCTTTCCATCTCGGACACTGTCACCGATATGTATGATGGTGAAGTCAAAGAATTCTTCACGTTCGGTGGTATGGAATTGCTCGATGAACCAACGCAATTGATCACCATTGATGACGGAAGCACGATTGAGGTACATCAAGCACATGCTTCACCTACACCAGTCGCCTTCCCATCCATGTGGTCCATGCTTTGGGTCAATTCCGTCCTTGGAAGCGGTGATTATCCGAGCATTGTTGATGCATTGATTGGTAATGAAGACTTTGATGATGCATTTGGTTCATGGTTTGATGAAGTCTTTGATTCAGCAGAAGAGGACGATGATGATTACTATTATGGCGATGATTACTTTGTGTGTGCAAACTTGAATCAAATCCCACGGTATTATGTTGAAGATGGTTACGACGATTGTGGAGACAATTCCGATGAGGAATTTGTCTGCGATGATGGGCAGATCCTCGACGGATGGGATGTCAACGATGGATATGAAGACTGCATGGGTGGTGAAGATGAAACCTATGAACGCCCGGTACAGATTTCGATCTACATGGATGATGCGGATGAATCAGAAATGGAGTTTGATTACGAAGTATGGGACATGGATGGAGACGAAAATTACGAAATTTCTTGGACTGTAACAGATGATGAAGGAACGACCACTGATTCTGGTTCAAGTGCTGTCTCATCGACCTCTTCACACTATCAATCGACCTATGCAGAACTTGACGGATTTGGCGAATATTGTCTTGAAATTGAAGTCATTCGAGTCAGCGATAACGAAGTGGTTGCAACAGAAGAAGAATGTGAATCAGTTCGTAAAGAAATTGAACCGAGCGACCGATTGATCAAGATTGGAGAGGCACTTGCAGACTCCACGCTTGAAATGACGATGGAGTCCTTCGAACGGAATCTCGAAAACCGTTTGGATGGTTTCGATAGTGAATTCGATCCTGCTTATGAGGATGTTATGGCATACGCATTGTATGACACAACCACCGATCGTTTCGTTGGTGCCCAATTGGTCGTCTCACCTGGTGGAACACAATGGTACACATTGATTGGACCTGACAGCAACGCATACGGTACCCCACAACGTGACATTTCTGTCAACTACTTCACAGGAATTGACGCTGTTGAAGAAGCTGAAGAAATTGAAGATCAGACTGATTTGACCGACCTTGTTGATGTTACCCAACACAACACGGATGAAGTTGAAGCAGTGAACGAAGGTGTTGATCCAGCAACACTCCCTGATACTCCAGAAGATGGTGATGATGGAGAAGTAACCGAAGACGATGTCTCGAGTCTGCTTCCGTTCCTCTCTCCAGCGACAACCCTTGCAATGATTGCTCTTGCAGGAATGTTTGTATCAATCCGTTCGAAGGACGAAGAATGAGCGAAGGTGCTGGGTTACAACCCATAGCCCGGTGGCGAATTGTCGCCAGTCTCGCTCTGATCGCTCAGGTCGTGATTCTCCTCGCCTTCAAATCGGCGTTAGAAGAAGAATCCTGGTTTGTTGGAAGCGTTTCAGCAACGGTTGACGAAGGACCACTCCAACTTGAGGGTGTATCAGTCAACTTGTCCATCGATATGCAAGAGGAACAGGATGATGTAAGCATCGAATATTTTGGTTTCGCTCGTTTGTCCTTTTGGCAAAATGAACGTGATGATCGAGCCGTACTGTCTGAACAGGAAGTCGAGGAGTATGATGAGAATTTGAACGATACGTTCGATTCTCCATCACCAGATATCGTCAAATCGACAACGTTCACACTCATCAATGTTGGAATTGGTCTTTCGGTTCTTCTTATTGCAGTTCTTTGCTTTGATTTACGGAAGCAAGCGAGCCAGTCTTGGCTGACAATATGTCGTCGTTTTGTTTCGTTTGGAGCGTTTGTGAACACATTCGCCATTCTGCTCCTGATTCTTCTTGCCTTACCTGCATCGTGGTTTGGAACGATCGCAGAAAATCCTCAGGATTTTTCAAACAGCAGGGACAATGAAGCCTTCCTTGCGCATGCTGATTTTTCGACAGAGACCAGTATCGGCTTGGAAGGTATTGTCCTTGAATTTGAAGCTAGTGGATACGATATCGGTATGGTGCGGCCAGCAAATCGGAGTGCGGTTGAAGCTGAGCCGCCAATGCCCGGCACACCTGATGCTGAATCGTACATTTTGCTTTCAGGAGAAATGCGTACGGATACGCCACCATATGTCTCTGAAATGGTCTACTTTTGGTTCGTCTTGTGGATTCTCGTACCGTTCGCTTTGTTGATTCAACAACGAACTGCAATCGATGTACAACTTGCCCCACTCAAGAGAATTGAATGATCACTGTTCGGGCAATGTTCCGTTCAAACTGTCAGGATTATCCTCAAGTGGACCCCACTCGGATCGTGTTCGATGTAGGCCGAATCGTTTCGCATAGAGGAATCGAAGGTTCTTCCAGCCATCGCCCCATGTGTGGATTTCTGCTTCTCCAACACGTTCACGATATGGAACGGAGATTTCGATTGCCTTCTTTCGTCCAAGGTGTTTTCGAGCAAGAATCTTGATTTCTTCTGAAAGTGGCATACCATCGTTCGTTGGACGCATCTTCGGATTATCAAAAATTGATTTTCGAAAGACCCACATACCTGATTGTGAATCTTTGACACCATAGCCGAACAGAAGACGTGCATTGAATGAAAGGACCCAATTTCCAAAACCATGAAGTCCAGACATTGAACCATCTTCAGCCATGCTCAAACGGTCGCACGTAATGAAGTCAAGATCATCATCGAGGAGTCGCTTCACCAATTCAGGAATCAACTCAGCAGGATAGGTACAATCCGCATCCATTGTGACGATAATGTCATTTGAAGCGACAACGAAACCAGTACGATAGGCTCTTCCGTATCCTTTTCGAGGTTCAAGATGTACACGAACGTCTTTCTCCAATGCAATTTCTCGAGTGCGGTCGGTTGAGGAACCGTCCACGATCATGATCTCAAGTGATTCACACCATCCTCGTGGAATTGCATCAACGGTTGCACCGAGTGCTTCTTCTTCATTTCGAGTAGGAAGAAGGACTGTGACAGAGACTGGTAAAACCTCGTCCATGGACAGACCAGAGGCGATGAGGGTTTGAATGCATTGCCTATACGGTCAAACGATTATGACCATCGAGCACGCAGACGTCGAAGCGATAGTTTTGCAGCTAAGCGAATCTTTCTCCATTTCGATAGACTTGGACGCTTGCTAAAGACATCACCTGAACGTCGAACGATTTCATGGAAGATCGCTTCATAAGCTTCACACATGAGTTGTGGCTGCAATCGAGACTTAGCATCGAGATACTCAAACAGGTGTTGAGCTGATTCTTGATGTCGTCGAACGATTTCGATGTACTCTTGAACAAAGGATTTCCATCGATGATTGGTACCAAATTCTGTATTACCCAATTCCGAAATATCGATGTTGTATTCGCCCAGTGCATTGATTGGAAGGTAAATGCGTCCACTTCGATAATCTTCTGCAACGTCGCGTAGAATATTGATCATTTGCAGTTGAATGCCCATATCGATGGCGTGAATTCGAGCGCCAGCATCTTCACAACCGTAGATTTCGATGAGGACCAATCCAACCGCAGATGCAACCTTGTAACAGTAAGCACGAACTTCATCCCACGTCTTATGTCGAACTTCGAAGAGGTCGTCTTCCATTCCTTCGATAATGGTTTCAAAATCTGTCAATCGGACTGGAAACTGCTTGAACACTTCATTCATTGCAATGAAAACGGCTTCGCCCTGTGCAGCCGTTGCATCGCCTTCATACAATCGAGTAAGACGTTCCTTTGCATCAACCAAAGCCATCAACCGATATCGGTGTTCTTGTTCAGAGTTGTTCATCGAAGTTTGATGGATCTCGCGTAAAAGCCGGTCTCGTTCTTCTACGAGTTGTGTTAATTCTTCAGATTCCTGAACGACAGGATGTGTATCGCCATCAGCAATGTCGTCAAGGTATCGACAGAGGGCATACACTGCATGGACGGCACGTCGCTTTTGATAGGGAAGAGCGGAAAAACTTGCATAAAATGTGGATGATGCACGACGACAGATCTCTTCACATTCGATGAATGCTTCTTCGATCGATTTTGTCGTTTGCATATATATTCCTCAAATTGTTCAGTTATGAATACGTGTTGTTGTCCTTATTGATTTGTACGGATATGAAGTGAATGGCGAGTCCTACTGGCATGAGCATGACACCAAACAAGATTGCGACTTGGGCAACCGTTTTGTTCATTTCCATCTCAACACTTCGCTTCCAAATCCATCGAGTCACAATGATGTCACCGATGACGAAATGCGTCCAAGCGAGCACAGCTCCATCATCGGTTCCAAGAACATCAGCAAGACCCGACACGACTCCACTTAGCGTACCATCACCGATCATGTCACTTAGAGCGCCAAGATTCATGGCGAGAACGATGAGATAGGCAACGAGAGGTCCAAGAACAAACCACGGACCTTCCATCCATCGTTTTGTTCGTTCTTCAAATGGTTGTAGGAGCATGAGTAACCAGAACGGGCCAACCCACATCGTAGCCGTAAAAAACGCAACCAAGAGCATCGTATCAACCATCAAATCACCTTGTTGTAAGCCCGTTCAATCTCTCCGATTGAATCTTCGTTTGGATAGTACGTGTTGCTCTCCCATTGAATGACACCTTGTTGGTCGATAAGGAACAATTCTGGAGTACCTGGAAGACCATAGTATTCGAAGATTGATTGACTCATGTTGGCTTGATCTTCAATCCGCTGAATGGATTCCTCTTCACTAGGAAGCACGATTGGCCATGGCGTGTAGTGGTTGCTTTCAGGCGTACCGAATTCTGCAGCAACATCCTCATGAGTTTCGTAAGCAGGATAGCGTTCAACAGAAACAATTTGCAATGGAGGATTCATTGCCATCCATTCTTGATGATGTTCACGAAGATCATCTGTCCAATCCTTGCATCCTATGCAACCAACACCGATGAAGAGTACAAGAACTGGACCTTGGCTAAGGTTGTCCTTCATGGAATACATCGGTCCAGCATCTTCCATTCTGTCAAGTGTCTGAACGGTGAAGACACGACCCTCTTCTGTCGTCGATTGAATACAACCAGATAGGAGGATGACAAGGACGAGGGCAACGAATCGCACGCTGCTCCCTCATGCGTTTGTCGGCGTTCCTGTCTCTTTTGTGGTGGTCACTCGGCGTTGGGCTTTGCGGCCAGCTGGTGAGCGACGAACATTTTCGAACCACGTCTCAACACCGTTCCAATCAGGGTCGATTCCAAGGTCATCAAGTACCAATTT
>CEUV01034791.1_pt1 | contig 32818 bp, 20 predicted proteins | sample 356401 | NCBI WGS metagenome assembly CEUV01 (sample SAMEA2622710, study PRJEB7988) | marine metagenome | isolation source: saline water (ENVO:00002010), including
GCCGCCCGGCTCGTTGCGTTTCGTTCAGTATCGCGTCCACGCCACGCACGACAAATTCCACCACTAGTACCACTAGTACACGTGTGTACAGTATTAGTACCCGTGTACATATTAATGTCTAATAAAAAACACACATCGTTGGTCTAATAATAATAAATAATAAATAAAGTTGTTTGTCAGTGATTTAACCACGCCTATGTATCAGAGAACTCTGGTCCAGAGTTGACTGGTCGGACCAGTCCGCGATCTTCCATCCCATCGGGAACACAACTGTCAACAAGGCCTATACACTGGCGCGATGGAATATGTCGCGCGAGATGCAGGGTTTATGTTTGAACGTCACCCCGTAGCGCCTGAGCACAATCATATGAGAGCAACCACAAAAACTGGAACGACAATTTGTGGACTCGTTTTCTCCTCAGGCATCGTTTTAGGAGCCGATACACGATCAACAAACGGCGAAACGGTGGCAGATAAGGATTGTGCGAAGATCCATTTCATCGCTCGGAATATCTATTGCTGCGGTGCCGGCACGGCTGCTGATACCGAAGCTATTACAGGTAAGCCACTTCTATGGTACATTTTGCTTGTTTCTTAGTCTCGAGCCAGGTCTCGTCTCAAGCGAACTTCTACTGCATCGTTCGTTATCCGATAGAGCGAGTAAAGTTGTGACCACTTTAACCATGCTGAAAGAGCATCTTTTTCGATACCAAGGTCATATTGGAGCTGCTTTGATTCTCGGTGGTGTTGATACCAGTGGCCCACATTTGTTTTCAGTTTATCCGCACGGCTCTTCTGACTCTCTTCCCTATGCCGCGATGGGCAGTGGTTCACTGGCTGCGATTTCTGTCCTTGAGAACGGCTATCACGATGGTATGAGTGAAGATGAAGCAAAAAAATTAATAGTTCGTGCTATTAGATCTGGGATTTTCAACGACCTTGGTTCGGGTTCGAATGTTGACCTGTGTGTCATTACGCAAAGTGGCGCAAAAGAATACAGAAACTATGAAGAACATAACGTTCGTTCTTCTGATGTTCGAGAGCGTACATCCGTGAATGATAGCGTGGAACTGAACAATGCAAACATATCAACCTCCACATCGGTTACAGTTCCAGTCAACACCGAGTAGCACAGTGCATACTTCTTTCCATTTCTATTATGCACTTATCGACCTGGCTGAGTCGCTATAGTACGAAGTATCATATGTGAGCATAATACGTGGGTAATAATACGACGATTCTTATGGGTCGCGTGGAAACGTCCCCCTAGTCTAGTGCATACACTTGGACTAGAGGCCACTCACTACACTGCAGGTCTCCACCCTAGCTGAAACATAAAAAATGCTCTTTCATGAGACGTGAGAACTCTTCCTTCGTTTCATACCTTTGCTACTCTCTTCGAACTGGATTTCGTCGTCGTAAGTGGCGTGACACGACTATTCAATTTGACTGCCTTGCGAATATGAAAGTGAGAGTGTGTGTGTAGGGTTGAGTTTGAAACCCTGTAAACCATTCAACGCAACAGCCGCGTGATCAGCTTGCTTGAACTGCACGAGTGCTGTACCGACCGAGTTTGTCGGTAGCGTAACGCTCTTGAAGCCTGCAAATTGTTCAAAAAGGAGCTTCAGCATATTTTCAGTGGTTGAAGCTGGTAGTCCTCTGACGCAAAGTAGTGCACTACGATGAACGCCCGCATTTCCTATGTTAGTGAAAGATGCACAGTTCGATAGATTATCACCACGACCTCTCGTGGCTCTTTCCTTAGCTTGACTATCCGCCTTTCTTCCTGCATATTTGTCGTGTGTAGGGTTCCCACGACACTCATATTGTTCTAAGGAAGATTGTTTCTGTGCGTATGTTAAACTCTATGTCGCGTCAGTTGAACTGTTAACAAAATGCTCATCATCGTACCAAAGGTTTATCGTAAAATCTAAAACCATCGAGATTAGAGACTGCGCTGATTGCGTTGGCTTTTTCCTTGTAGACAACCCAAGCCTGACCCCTAAGCTTGTATGTTCGAGCGCATATAACGCGCAAGACCTTTCCGAAAGCTGAAAATACCGCATGCAGTGCTGATTTAAGTTCTAGCCAACTTACTTAGTAACTTAACTAAATTATGTCGCTCACTTACCGGCCTGGCTCACTTTTTCGTTCAAGTTCCGAACGTACACCGTGCTACTCGCAGGACTGTGTTCCATGTTTCACTTTTGGAAGTAGGTTACAGAACAAATACTGAAGACTTATGTTTCTACTGGGTTCAACGTTCAAGTCACAGTTTAAAAGATTGCTCAGCCTGCTGTAGGATTCGATCCAATCGGCACGTCTCGGCTTCCCGAGCTTCGTCCGCCACGCCGTGGGTGCTGTTTCACCTCACCTCGAATCCGCAGCTTGGTTTTTGTTAGGGTGAGCATTAACGCTGTTATCATCGTAATTTAACAGTATTCGTCCTGTTTAACCTATTTTGTATGGAAGCCGAAGAGATTATGTAACATGCACCGTGTTTAAGAGGGGCATTTTTCAGAAACACGGCGGTTTCTAGCATCGTTAGACGGCACTTAACGACAGCTTTCGAACGCGGGGCTATACGTGCACATTGGGCGACTGATTGCTTAAACCTGAACCTTAGCAGATAGTAATTACTTTTTACAGGGAGGTTAGTAGTTGTGGTTCTCATAAAACCTCGTGTTGTACACCATAATCTCCTATGGTATGGCTACGCTATGAAAGCCCATACTAAACTTGCAACTTATTCCCACGACTGGACCTGGTCCTCGACTTGCGTTCTTCTACCGTCTAGCCTTGTCCAGTTCCACACATAACTCGCGGCGTTGCAGTGGCACCACTCCACGTACTGGCAGTCGAGCTGGATTCGCTCCGGTGCCACACACCATGTCCGGACGCGTCGTACAGCAGCTCGACTGCCAGTACGGTGCACGCGTGTCCACAGAAGTGTCTGATAGAACCAAAGCAAACTGTGGGGCGTACCCCGAACTACACAATCTGCGCTCTGAGGCGTTCTCGAACACAAAAATCGCCAGATCCACAAATCAATGCGTCAGCATAGACGATTGTGCTTTAAGCTCCTCCATAATGGCGAACGACGTTGAGCACCAGGAAAAGGTAACACACAGCACATATCTCACTTGTCCAACTCTTAACTGTTTTCAGCACTTATTGCGAACTTCTGATTCAGTTACACTAGATCTCGAGAAAACAGCTCGTGTACTATCTTCTAGTAAGAGACCATCGCACGAAATAGATGATGGTGAGACTACACACGGGCAGAAATACCTGAAATATACAAAGACTGACGATGTACACGGACGTACACATACACGGGTTATAAAACTTCACAATGCTTCCTCCGATCCTCTGGAACCGAGCCGTGTCCGGTTACAAAAGGTTCGTGTCCCGAATACTGAATTATAGTCACCTTATTTCTTATACGGTTCATGTAGATACCACCAGCTCAGGCATCACCTTCGCAAGCTGTCTTGCATAGTCCGCCGAGAGCACTGACAGACGAAGAGCGTGCACAGTGGCACATACCCCCCTCGATCTCGAACTGGAAGGTAATTTGGTCATCCACGGTTATTTTCAATTCTGACACGCGGAAAGAATTCAAAAGGTTACACCATACCACTCGATAAGCGTTTAGCTGCCGATGGCCGTGGCCTACAGACCACTCGTATCAACGATAATTTTGCGAAACTGAGCGAGGTAAGTGGGCGATGACTCAACATGGTAGTATTCACTCAATGATCTCATTCAGGCTTTGTATGTCGCCGAGCAAAAGTCGCGAGATGCTGTTGATATACGCTCAAAACTTCACATGGAACTACAAAATCAGGCAGGCCAGAAGCACGAGGAAACACTTCGTCATATCGCACTAGGAATCAGATCAAAACAGGACGACAGTCCTAGGCGTTGACCGCATACGGCAGTTCTCGACAGTCCTTTCTAGTTGGATTTAAAGAACGTAGTTGACGAGGCAGCGCACATCATACTCACTCCTGAGTTGCTCGTACTTTGACATGTCGGATACAGAAATTGAAGGTCGGGTGGCAACAGCGCTCTCGATAAAATCTTCATTTGTGACGTAAACAGTCTCAGATATTTCGCGCGGTGACGCTAGTTTCACCACGTTGGTCAAATATCTCTTCACCGCAAGCTTCCATGCTCGAACACAAATTCCATAAATGTCAGCACCTGAACAGCGAGGATGGCAAAACTGCGCGACCTCATCGAGTTGTACATGTGACGAAAGTTTCATATGCCGGGTACACGCGCGCAAAACATCTCCATGTCGATTTTGCTCAAAATTCATTCCAACGTAGAGAAGATAGTCAAACCTGCCTGGGCGCAAAAGAGATTTTTCAATCATGTCTGGCCTATTAGACGCACCGAGAACATAAACATCTCGAGTGAGTTTAATATTATCCAGTTCTAGCATCATTTGAGATGTCAACCTCCCCGACAACGGGACCATCGAGCCGTTATGAGCCGCAGCTATTGAATCAACTTCATCAAAAAATATCATGCTTGGTTGCATGTCGACGGCACGTTTGAAAACACTTCGAATATGTCGCTCACTCTCACCAACATACATACTAAGTAATTCTGGACCTCTGACATTAATGAACCACAAATCCAGCTCATTGGAAAGTACCTTGGCTATGAGTGTCTTGCCAGTTCCAGGTGGACCGAATAGTAGAACATTTCTTTTTGTGATTGGACAAGTTTCACAAAGTTCTTGGCGTCGAGACACTGGCTGGAATGTTTGTGAAATGATTTCTTTAACGGAATCTTGTCCACCCACAACATTCCACCCACACATTTTCGCTTTTACACGGTTCCAGGATGTGGCGAGCGGTTTCTCTTGCGACCAGTTTTGATTCGTCTGTTGTTTTGTAGGTTTAACCAAGTAGGCATACAAGGCTCTTCTTGTTTCGATTGGGATTTTGTTGATGCAGCTTCTGCGGTTTATGTGGAATCGTCTGGCGAGTGCATCTACCTGTAATCTAATGAACTTTTCCATCAAAGATACGTCGTTCCTGGTGTGTTCTACACCAGTAAAAGCATTGTTGCCTGATGTACAAACAAAATGGACGTTAGGAGGCCCACCCAGACCAGCAAACTGCTGAACAAACACCCCCGTCAGGCGCTTTTTGAAACGAGAGTATTGCATTTCCCTTGGAGCAAAAGCCAAACCATCACTTACTGCATGGTTTTCCATGGGAAACGCAAACAACTGACCTGTTTCGATACGTGTTGTGCGCTGCAGCACGTCGCACTTACCATAAATCACAATATTCTTTGGCACCAGTATTGTAGCATTCGTCTGTAGCTGTGCTGGCATGGCGTAGCGCAGTGTCGTTAGTTCAGGATAAAAATGTTTACATAACCGCAGCTCATGGAATGAAACACTGTGTGTTTCTCTACTGTTGCGAAAATATGACATCACCTCTCTTTTACGAGAAACAAATACTGAATGTTCTTCTTGGGAGTTTACACTTTTGTCTTTAAGTTTGTGCATCCCATTTGTACAGCAAGACTCCTTTTCTATAGTAGTAAGAATATCAAAATGTTGTTTTTTGTGTACAACATATCTAGTGGCTGCATTGCAGACTGCATGAAGGATATGTTGATAATCAACTACTTCACACGTACCCAGCACCTTTAATACTCGAAAAGAAACAGCCAAGCGATCCGATAATCCAGATACCTCTCGCAAGTGTATGAGCTGCCTCACTGTCACATGGCGTAACTCCTTCAGTTCCTCTTTCAATGCGCGAATTATTCGCTCTCTCGGCAAACGTGAAGAAGAACACATACATAAATGGACGATTTGTGCTGTCGGCAAGGAGTTCAAGCTGAGCCTCTTCATTCTGACTGCACACGGCAGCTTTCTTGAGTCACACAAAGTTGGCTTCAAATTTCCCATCGAAAACTTTACAGGTTGTGCATGCAGTTCTTTCTTGCGACGTTGTCTTAAGGACACAAGAAATCGGTTGTCTCTTACATACACATATGCTCCGTGGATGTCCTTTAAACCACACAGTGTTGCAACAGTAACCGACAAAGAAGCACTTGTACTTGCACGTGGGTACAACTCCAAGCTGCCGCTTGAACATACGTGAACACCCTCAAACAGTGGAAACCGTGCTTCAGGAAGTATGGGATGACCACGCGCAGTTGAAGTGTCCATGTCAAATGCAAGATTTCTAACTACTAAGTCAGGACTCGCCTGGCTTTGTACGATTTGAGTATCCGTCTACACCATTCGTTTCGTTCATTGTTGAAATGATTCGAAAAAGCTGTACATTTTACCGTTCATATCACAGTTCCGTGTGAGATTGAGATTAGCCGCTTCCTTGTAGTGTTTGTGATCTGGACATCAAATCGTCAACGAGGGCACGGTATCTAGCATATCACGGAGATACCCGATAACTTTGGCCCACGACGAATAAAATACTCATACTGTCGACATGGAGATATCTAATCGGAACTTTTTGGACCCCGACCGCGGACGGAGAAATCGTACGCAATGTTGCTCGTTACTATTGATATCAATATCAATAGTACACGGCTAGTACTAGTGTACAAGTATCGATAATATGCCATCGATCGTACCCGGGTGCAATGTCGAATGTCTTGTATCAAGCAACGGCGCTGGTACCAGCGCCATTATCAATACCAGCGCCGGCCTGGTACCCAGTGCTGGTGCTTGTACCGTACAAGGTCCGTGCAAAAGAGACTACACAGACACAGACGTGCTGTCCGCAGTTGACGGCCTGGTCGGTGCTGCTACGCGCGCAGCCAGGCGAAGGTCTGCAATAGGTTGGGAAACATTACCAGTGATTCCCTGGTCGCTTTATACTCTGAAATTCGAATGCCTAGGTATTACTGCGGTAAGTGAGCTTTCCGTTCATCTCGAAGTTTCTGACTCTTTCTCCTTTTCGCTAGACTATTGTGACGCTTTTCTGACGCATGATTCTACGACAGTTAGAAAGCAACACAATGCAGGATTTAAACACAAATCTAATGTTCGAAGTTTCTACTCTCAGTTTGTTGTGAGTAACCAGCAGGAGCCTGGTCGTCAAATAGTTGTCCCTAATCCAAGCTGAAGTCGGTTGTGAGAGGGAAAGCCTCAAGCTAGAAGTATTATTACACACTGTTAACAGATATTCTCTGGGTCACGCATACCTTTCATCTCGCATTGTTGTATTCATCGATGAACTGAGTGTCGCTTAGTTTGTTGAAGTGTTAACCTCAGTGCCCAGTGCCGACTCAGAAAGAAATGAATAGTCTTGTATTTTGATAGCGTTTTCCCCACACCCGCGCGTCGCCCGTCGCGTTTTTTTGCGCTCTTGTTGTCGTCGTTATCACGCACCATCGCCCCGTGTTCGTGTCGCAAAGCTGAATATTGGAAAACCATCCACCCAAGATCCGGCGGAATGGTTCGGAGGGATGATCTCTTAGTAGACAATATAATATACAAATACATTAAATTGCATTTTATATTTAATGATATGCTTACATATATATTGAATATGTTGCACAGGAATGATAAAAAGTTGCTTCAGACTGAGATTTAGCCACCCCCAATGCGACGAGTCATAGACCCGGAACTTACTTTTGGTCCGTAGGATAATAGCATTTGCGAGCAGCTAAATATGAGTTAGCTAACGATAAAAAGTTGCTTCGTCATGAGATTTAACCACTCCCCACGGCCGGCTCACTGGGCGCAGAGTCTAGAAAGAAAAGAACGTACTTCTGGTCACATTCGAACGGTTCCACGGGACTACTATCGGTTTTAGTCCCGTGGATTACCACTTTTTGACGGTCAGCATGGCTCGACGAATCTCGCAGCTCGCCGTTCGGACTCTGTCGAGTGTCACCCTTCGTGCCTCTTTTACAGGGCGACACCCTGGAGACTTCTCGTTGCTATTTCGGTGCGTAGCTGAAAGAAGCGCGCGATCGAATAGCACTGTCGCGCAATCGTTTCTTGCCACATATCATCAACACGAGAAGGAACGATCAGCTCTAGGCATACCTCCAAAGCCACTCGATGCTTTCCAGGTAGCTGAAATAACTTCACTTCTTGATCAAAGCTCCATTCTTCCTGAAGAGGGAAGGCAACTCCTCGAGCTTATAACGCATAGGGTACCACCAGGTGTCGATGAAGCTGCATATGTAAAAGCGGCATGGCTGACGAGTTGTTTGACTTCTATGCCTCAAAACCGTTTTGTGACACAAGAGCTGGCAGTGAAACTTCTTGGGACGATGCAAGGTGGCTACAACATTGCACCACTAATAAAAGCTCTGGATGATCCTCAGCTCGCACCACGAGCTGTAACAGAGTTATCACATACAATTCTAGTTTTTGATGCTTTCTACGATGTCCAGGCCAAGGCAGAGCAGGGAAATGAATTTGCAACTCAAGTATTGAATAGTTGGTCTGAGGCTGAGTGGTTCACCTCCAGAGATCCACTGCAACATAAACTTACTTTGACCGTATTTCGCGTCACAGGTGAAACAAACACAGATGATTTGTCACCGGCACAAGATGCTTGGAGTAGACCGGATATTCCTCTACACGCCCTTGCTATGTTGAAAAACGAGCGTGATGGTGTTACAAACGCCATGCAGCAACTACAAGAACTGAAAGAGAAAGGGTTCCCGCTCGTTTATGTCGGTGATGTGGTGGGTACGGGCTCTTCCAGGAAGTCTGCTACAAACTCTTTACTGTGGCACATGGGAGTGGACATACCGTTTGTACCCAACAAACGTTCGGGTGGTATCACAATAGGTGCAAAAATTGCACCGATCTTCTTCAATACCATGGAAGACAGTGGTTCTCTCCCACTCGAGATGTGTATTGATAATTTGAACATGGGAGATATCATCGATATATATCCATATGATGGGATCGTGAAACGTCACAATACCGAGGAAGTACTCGCTAACTTCACTCTTCGCAATCCAGTTCTTTTAGATGAATGGCGAGCTGGAGGTAGAATTCCACTTATAATTGGGCGTGGTTTGACGGAACGGGCCAGAAAGTATTTTGGCCTTCCACCATCCGATATTTTTACAAAGCCGAGTCAAGGAAAGAACTTGGGGAAGCAGGCGTTTACATATGCACAAAAGATAGTTGCAAAAGCATGTGGTCTCACTGGTGGAATACTACCAGGTACGTATTGTGAGCCAAAAGTTACTACAGTTGGTAGTCAAGATACAACTGGTCCCATGACTCGAGACGAGTTAAAAGACTTAGCTTGTCTTGGCTTCAGTGCTGATCTAGTTCTTCAATCTTTCTGTCATACGGCTGCGTATCCAAAGCCGGTTGATATTTCAACTCATCACTCTCTCCCAGATTTCGTTCGCACCAGAGGAGGTGTATCGTTGAAACCTGGCGATGGTGTCATCCACAGCTGGCTAAACCGAATGCTCTTACCTGATACCGTAGGAACGGGCGGTGATTCACACACTCGATTCCCACTGGGAATTTCATTCCCAGCAGGCTCTGGCCTAGTTGCCTTTGGTGCTGCAACAGGTGTCATTCCACTGGATATGCCAGAATCAGTTTTGGTTAAGTTCAGTGGTTCTCTTCAACCTGGCATCACTTTACGTGATCTTGTACACGCTATCCCATATTTCGCCATTCAAGAAGGATTGCTCACTGTTTCTAAAGAAAACAAGCTCAATGTTTTCAGCGGTCGAATTTTAGAAATTGAAGGTGTTGAACACTTAAAGTGCGAACAGGCGTTTGAATTGTCGGACGCAAGTGCTGAAAGAAGTGCCGCCGGCTGTACTATAAAGCTCGATAAAGAGCCAATTCAAGAGTATCTTGAAAGTAATATAGTCTTGCTAAAGTGGATGATAGCCCAGGGTTACGGGGACAAGCGTGCCATTGAACGACGTATCGAAGGAATGAAAGCCTGGCTTGCAGTACCGAGCTTGCTTGAAGCTGACGCTGACGCTGATTACACCGCCCGGCTTTACATCAACCTCGATGACATCACTGAACCCATCCTATGTGCTCCCAATGACCCTGATGATGCGCGGCTCCTATCGGATGTTGCTGGTGATAAAGTAGATGAGGTCTTCATAGGGTCTTGTATGACAAATATAGGGCATTTCCGCGCGGCGGGAAGAATTCTTGAAAAGTTCCATGGTACACTTCCAACTCGGCTGTGGATCGCACCGCCCACGAAAATGGATGAATCCAGTTTGAAAGATGAAGGGTTCTATGGGACATTTGGTGCCGTCGGTGCTCGGACAGAGATGCCAGGATGTTCGCTGTGTATGGGTAACCAAGCTCGAGTTGCAGAGCGAAGTACGGTAGTCTCCACGAGCACTCGTAATTTTCCAAACCGCCTCGGGAAAGGTGCAAACGTCTATCTTGCATCAGCCGAGCTAGCTGCAGTCTGCGCCATACTTGGACGCATTCCGACTACGAGTGAGTACATGGCACATGTTTCTCAGCTCGCGGAGAACAAGGCAGATACGTACCGATATCTGAACTTCAATCAGCTGTCGCAGTACGTAACTGTGGTGCAGGAGCAACAGTAATGTCTTCTTGAAAACATCGCACGCACGATGTGATAATATGAAAGATGTGAAGAAATCCAAGAAAGAGTGTGATCTTGATTTATTAGTGAGATTCAAAAACCTTTCTTTGTACTTGCCTACCTGAATAAGCAAGGTGTAAAAATGAAACACTCTCCAGAGAAATACCGTGCAACTAGTTCAAACGTTAGTCTTGCTAGTGATTGTCAGCCTTTCTTGCGTACTCGAGATACAATAGTAGCACAGCCCCAATGATCACGACTGCCTCTAATCTTGTTTGCTCCCGTCTTTTCATCAAACTACTCAGTGTTGATGCGCAGCACAACGATAACAGTAGCATGCTTCTGTCAGAAATTTATTATCTAGCTTGTTATACGTTAAAATCACGAGTAAAACTCATGTACCTGTCCCAGTTGTACTCAAGCGCCAGCGCGGTCATTGATCGTTCGCCATTTCCGCAAAGTGTCACGATCAAAACGAGTACTAAGAAGAAGTAGCGTTCTGTCTTTGTTTTTATGTGCTCTAGTGTGTGCGTCTGAAGTGCAAACGTTCGCATGCTTAGGAACGGCCAAGTCCCATCCTTGCGAAGACCGGGTACTTCCCTCTGCTATGTTTCAGTCTACATAAAATTAGATGTCCACTGTACCTACCCTCACGGTTTCATATGTCTTACTTCGAAACATTCTTTTCCACGTGGCTGTCTTCCCCTCAGTTACGAACTCCTCGCGCGCTCTTTGCCTTGACAGAGGTTGCACTGATAAAATTTATAACGTGCTTAATTTTCTACAATACACAGGTCAGAAATTGCACCTACTACTGACACTTTGCGTACGGCGCAACTGGCTTCTGTCGCCGCTGCTAGAGAACCAAACTGTTGGGTCGCGACATGCATTTGAGATGTGTTGGAAATATACCATTCTTGAGTCATGAATGATCAATACGAACCCCTTATCGGCGATTTGTATTTCTATCTGTTACTGGTCCTAAATATGTACTAAGTACATGAAAATCTCGATCTGGTTTCTGGTTTCAAGGCGGTCCAGGCGGCGGCGGCAGGCAGACGGGCATTAACGAGGAGCTGGCAGCACTTGTGGTCGTGCACGAGGGCCAGATCGTGCTTCAGTTCGCACAGTTGTCGTTGTTTATCTTGTGAAGGCTTTGTAAAAGCATTGTGAAGGCATTTTGCCACTCCCAAGGCATGCTTGGTTACAACTTGTCGAACTTCATAGGCACGTCTGAGCATAGCGCCTTAAGCCTAGTTGGCGGAAACCTATATACAAGTGAAGGTGCATGTGTCAAATCATTTCACATCGCGTCAGATACTACAAAAACTTTCATTACTGGACTCTCCGAGTGCATCAAGGACATAACTCTGTCAAGGTGTAAAAAGCTTCTTCTAGTAGTTGGCGAGACTTCGGGGGTCTTCCTTGATGCTCTGAATGGAACTTGCATAAACAGATTTCGATGCCACGGTAATATAAGTGCAGTGGCATTTAGCTACTCTACGAAATATTTGGCGATTGCAATGGATAAATCTCTAGAGATCTGGGACTTACACTTTGTAAGTACAGGTGTGACTGCTTCTCTGAGGCGCCGTCATGTTTTATCTTCCTCGCACATAAGTCGTGTTTCTTGGAGCGAGGATGATAGATACATAGTCGTGGGGTCATCCGATCAGGGCTGCCATCTCATTGCTCTTACAAATGATTTCCAGTATATAGACATTTTGGGGGAAGCTCCTGCAGTGGTTGATATTCGTGTTTTCAGCAAACCAACCAAAGTAGTCGCGCTGCTAGCTAATGGTACACTCACGACGACATTTATTGACGAAAACAAAGCGCCGACGCAAATACGCCTCGGAGTGGCTTCTGCAATATCATGCGCAAGCTTCAACTCAGATATGAGTATGGTATGTATAGGGACAAGTGGTGGGTTCGAAGTTCGTGAAGCGCCTGGGTGGGGTATTAGAACAGCGATGAGCACACATATATCAAACTCTAGCGTGTTGCGTTGTATATGTGATCCTTTGACGAATCATGTTCTGACACATTCTTCAGATGGTGAAATTTGTGTTTGGAATTGGCACACTCGAGATTTGAGTTATAAAACAAGAACATTATCTGTTGCATCTACATCCAGTTTGACTTCAGACGGCTCAGTGCTGGTAACTGGATCCACTTCCGGATCCCTGAGTGTTTGGAATTTACCATCTGGTGCGTGTTCGATGACTTTTACGCAACACTCTGCACGTGTCACTGCACTAGTTTTCCTTGTTGGTGATGCAGCTTTTGTATCGGCTAGCTTAGATGGAACAATACGAGCTTTTGACATGGAAAGATATAAGAACTTCAGGACTCTCGCGAGCCCTGATAGACTTGGGATAACACATATTGCAATAGATCGTAGTGGCCAAATTGTGTGTGGGGCGACTGAGTACAGTCATAAGATATTTGTCTGGTCAATTTCGACAGGTCAACTAATGGAGGCTTTGGTTGGGCATGATGCACCAATCACAGCCTTGTACATATGTCCACATTCTTCCAACGTATTTTCATCTTCTTGGGACAAGACTGTTCGCGTATGGGAAGTTTATGATAAAAAACAGCAACTTGATTCATTCATACATTCCACAGAGGTAACAAATGCTGCTCTTTCAATGAATGGCAGGTTGCTAGCAACTGTGACGAGCAATGGTGAAATGCACCTATGGTGTACACATAGCAAGGTACTTCGTGGGTCAATGTATATTCCAGCCCTCTCTTTGGGTCCGGGGGTACGGTGCATAGGACTATACTTTGCTCATAATGACTCTGCACTGATTTGTGTTTCATCTAGTTGTGTGTACGATATTTTCGATACTTCGACTTTCTCGCAAATTCGACGCCACAACTTCGATTGCGTGTTTGGTGATAGACGGAGAGGGTCGACACTGTCGGAGATCACCTCGTGTACGTTAAATGGTCGAAATCTTGCCGTTGTCTCTTTGAATTCCGTTCATCTCTTTGTCAGTCAACGTGAGCCACTTTCCGTTATGCTTGGTGAAGATGTGAGCGAAACCAGTGTACGACATGCCATGAACGGAGGGCAATTTTCAAAGGCCCTCGAGTTATCGATTTTGCTTGCTGAACCGAGCATGTTCACAGCTGTTCTTCATACTGTACCAATTGATCCGATAAGAAAATTCATCCGGTACATGAATCCAAATATTTGCAAGCATATGCTACAACTTCTAAGTTATGCGTTGTCAAGTCCGCATGTAGAACGTGTTCTTTCAACGCTTCGTGAAGTCTGTCTATCACCAACTGTGAAATTTTCTGACTACCGATCCGTGTTGAGTAACATTACACTCGAGGTTGATGCTATTCGGTCCTCTGTCACATCCTCTGCAGAGAGTAACGTTGCTCTTCTTGACTTCATATGCTCCCCAACGGTGCGCGAAGTGACGTCAAGCTAACTTTGGGCTGAGTTGTCAAATCTACCGCGAGAGTGTGAAAGAGTCGACAAGTTTCTGCACTTTCGCACTTGGAACAACTGCATCACGTTTCCTGGCGTCATCAAACAAAGACGCCCATAAATCATCAACACGCGCATTTGAGCTGCACAGTATCCATAATGTAGATTTAGCTCGCGTGAGCGCTACATTCAGGCGTCGAGCGTCATTCATGAATCCCATTCCTGACTGAGCACTTCGAACACAGGAGAAGATGACGATGTCACTTTCTCTCCCTTGGAACCCGTCGATGGTGCTCACCTTGATATCAAAGCATGTCAGTTTGAGACATTGTACGAGTTCTCTCACTAGATCGCACTGAAAAGAGTAGGGCGTTATAACTGTTAAGGTAATTGTAGTTCTACCAATGTTTTGTGTACCCGTTGACAGTATTGAAATCAGTTTGACACATAATTGTGCCTCGAACTCATTTTTTATCGATCCTAGAGAACTTCTGCGTTCGACACCGCCGCTTGTATCAAATATCAAATACGGTGTGAATGCGATATCATGTTCACGTCTTAACGCTTGATAATCAATCATAGATGTAAGCGAGGTGCAGTTCGCATCACTTAACTTATTTTCGTAGAAAAAATCGGATGGAAATTTGCGTATTTCAGGTCGCATACGATACTGTACAGTCAGTAGGAAGGGCTGGATTCCAATCTGCACTAGTCGTTCAAAAAGAGATCGATCATAACCTGACTTGATAGCGGTTTGGGACAGCACCGTCGAAGGAAGCTGTTGAGGATCACCCACTAACACACAGTGTTTTACACCATGAATTAGTGGCAGAAGAAGACACGACTCGGTAGCTTGAGCAGCTTCATCAACTACTAGTGTCTGGAAACCATGTGAAATTTTCATCAGACATTGCTTTCCACTCGAAGCAAGTGTCGTAAATACTATTTCTGCTTCATCAACAAAAGATGCCTCCAGAGCGCTACGAAGAGTTGAAAGGTCATACTCACTCACACATCTCCCCTCGTGATACGGCCGCAAGTGCTCTAAGCGTGCAAGATCAGCTACTGCTCTATCCCTGTGTTCGTACATCGCCAATAGTTTTCCACATAAATCATTACCATCGTTTTCAGAATTTTGTCTTGTTTTATAAAAAAGTTCAAGGTGCGCTTGTAAGTCTGCTTCTAACACTTTGACAGTATGATACTGATGTGATAGCCAGTGCATCCATTCCTCCTTCCCCATATTGAGAAGCTTGTTGGCTCTATTTTCGGCACTGAACTCAGAAAACTCACTTTGTTGACCGGTATTTGTCCCAACATGAATTATTGCCGGACAATACCTGTTTCCATCAGTTTGACAGAAACCTTTTTGCATAACACGCTGAAGAACATTCATGACCGCCCCGTTGCTTGGTGCACAGACTAGTATACGTGGTCTCGACGCCCTCTCTTCGATTACACCTTTCAGCACTTCAATAACAGACTTATAGTATTCCTGAAACTGTATTAAGTGAACAACATTTAGTAACCCCCACTAAATTCAAATTCATGTTAGAATCAACGAAATTCAACCAGAGAGAAGGACTTACAATTGTGTGTGTCTTGCCAGTACCTGGAGGACCTTGTATCAGCGTGATAGGTGTATCAGCAGTTGATGCAGCATTACTACGTCGTGTGGCTCGACCAATTGCCTGTAACTGACTTGAATTGAAAAAAGTATTGAATATTCCAAATTCATGTTTGAGTTGCGCACAATCCCCATCAGGATGCACTGCTAACCCCGATGACCCGTATTTGCACGGATTCAAGATGTACTCCATTATTCGCTGATGGAGAGGCTCAGTTCAACACACCGCACAACGCGTAACCACTTACCTCGTCGATTTTTTCAATAGAGCAAAGAGTAGCATATTCGTGTGAAAAAGTTGAAAGTTTCGTACTCGGTATCAGTATGTACGCGTGATTTGACTTCACCCCCGAACGCTGAAGATCGTACTTCTTATGATCAAATACTAGCGAATCAGGGCCAGATGAGATGATATTCAATGTGATTTCTCTAAGTTGTTGCCGTGATAATACACCAAATGCGTGAGGGCACGAGGGCCGCTGATCTATGTCAACTGAGCTCATGTCAGACAGAATTAGAAAAACTGTATTCATTATGGATACGTCATTTGGTACGCTGGGAATCTTATCAACTGCAAAAGTCACACGTGTTTGTTCCTCCCGCTCTACTTCAAGGACGTGTGCCTTCAATGTCCTACCGGCCTCTGGGTGATCTTAAGAGATTGGGTCATAATAAAAACATTTATGTCACCTTTGGACTGAATGAGTCCGGACAAAACGTGTTCTCGTGCTTCGTCCAATACAAGAGAGAGTAAAGCGTGGGAATAATCTTTTGCTGACTCAAATGTGAACGGCAAGCTCACCGGTGGTTCCCGTGACTTGTGCCAAAGCCCTTCTTTCACAAACAGAGCTCGCTCTAGAGAAGACAGATATCCCATTTCAGACGTGCGCTACATCAGAAGTATGAGGAAACTTACATAAACGACGCTCACCACTCACGCCCGAAGGCGACTTGGTGCTTTGCCCGATTCACTGGGGCTAAACTTCAAGATAGTACTGGTGCTATCGTACCATCGTACCACTACGTCTCATGACATATCCTTTTTGGTGTCCATATTTTTGGTGCTATGGGTCATATGTATGACCCATAGCACCAAAAACGTCACGTCTATCAGACCCATTGCAACAAGGAATCTTCCTTTTTTCACACATCATTTATGGCCAAAATTTAGCGAAATTTGCCGTCGCCCCAACCGGAAAACTCGAGTACCCCCATTGTTACCCATACTTACCACGTTTCAATGTAAAATATGTACCCATCGGCGACTCGTAACTCACCTTGGGGGACTCTCTGAACCGGGAGAGATGTTTCCAAACGAACTAAGTCCCAACGTCGTCACTGCGTCTGAGTTCACGGGTGGAGAGGTAGACACCGCTTCTGTTCCCGCGGAAACGAGATGCAGGATGATATCAACGTACAGGTATGTGGAAGTCAATATGGAAGATGATTGCGTGAAATTTCTATAGGCGTTGTTCCGCAAAATGGTGAACAGTTTCATGGTTGACTTCGACATGAATGAAGAAGACGCCGTAATAGAAGCCATTGAAGAGCTCAACGTACGCGGAATAGATCATAGCGACCTAGATTTGTCACAGCAGCGGCTTGGTGCAGAAGTAGGAGCCGACGAGAGTAAGGTGTTTGAGTTCCTTTCGAAGCTTGTGAGTGCTGCAGAAGTCCATGATGTAGCAACAGTTGAACTGCAATTATCGAATTTACGACCACTCTCCATCAATTTTGACTCGATCGCAGAAGACGCCAACTTCGATACAGTGTTGTTTGGGCTGACGTCGGCGGTGCTCATACTTGATAACACCAACTTCTGTCACTTTGCCTTCTCAATCCTCTTTGGTAAAACAAGTCAACGTACGTCTGCCTTTGTCTTACTTGAACATAAACAGAGTTAGTCAAGCGGAATCAACTCAAACCCTGCTGGGAACCAGTCTCTAAGAGATTGTATGAACACATTCTTGCCAAAGTTCCGGACGACGATATAATCTTGGAAGATTTTGTCAATGCCATTCTCCTAGGTTCAAAACATTGCCAACAAACAAAGCAATGTTTGATGACAGTAAGTTGATGTATTTGATTTTGACTGGATTCACACTATACATACACAGGATGAATATGTGAACTTGCTTTTGGAAGTAATCTCATTGGATTGGAGAACTTCACAAAATACAATATGCAGGTTGACATGTTCGCTACTGACAGCTGGCGAAGAAGCGACGCCTTTGTCTTTGGCTCCGGTACATAATTTTTGTGACAAACGCCTTGTACTTATGTGTGTCAAAAGTATTGAAGTTATTGCTAGCTACCACAACATACTTACCCTCGTCTTAGTATTGAAAGACGACTATGAAAATCCCAAAAAGAATCGTGCAGAAAACGTTCTGCGTATGGTAAAGCCATTCCATGCGTTAAAGTGCACCAATCAATTTCCATTAGACTAAGTCACTTCTTATATCGCGTAAGACATGTATGAACTTCCTAAGCGGAGGTTTACTTCAGTTGCTGATGGTACGTCAGGGACTCTTGTTTAATTTTCTTATTGTTTAACTTTCTATCTCGTTGCGACAGGTTTTCCTTGAAAATCAGTCATTCTCGCACTCAAAGCAAGTAATATCTTGTCTAAGACGACTTGTACTTTTAGATGAAGCAAAATATCAATTTGTGAGTGAAGGAGGTGTTCAGTTACTCTTTGATGTGTTACAAAAACAAGGTCTGCTCCTCTGCGCAACAATATTGCTCACTAATGATAGCCGTAGCTGATGACCTTAACACCACGGAACTTGTTTTGGGTACTTTAGCCACAGTTACATTGAGGAACAAAAATGCAACCGCTGCTGTACAAGATGCCAAATGCATTTCTGCGGTCTTTGATACCATGCGTTTACATACAGATTCTGGATCAATTCAGAGGCAATGTTGTATGGTAATTAGAAACTGCGCCGTGAGTTGTACTTCGTTCAAGGTAAATCACAAAGCTTCTCTAGCGGCACTCAAACTGATTAAATGAAGTCTTCATTGCTCAATAGTGGTGCTGCACAACTTGTACGTGCAGCAAAATATGCGCACCCGAGTCACTGTATCGATGTTGGCAGCGCGGCGTTGCGTGATCTCGACTGCTCTGACTATAACGACGGATGGAATCCATGTACGTTGGTATTAGGAGCAAACGGTGATATCATAGATACCAAAAACATTTAGTCACTTTCGATTGTACATAGGCCTTGGCCTATGAGTTGTCGAATAAGCACGTCTCCCCAGTTATACCCACGCGATGCTAGCCATTGTGAAATACGAACGTACACATGTTAATTTAGCAACGCTGTGCACGTCCATTCATAGTTTTTACATCAGCGCATCGCGCTACAAAGAAAGCTTCAACTGGTCAAAGACACTCCAGATGTTATCGGATGGTCAGTTCGAGACAGTAATTTTCGTATCAAAGTGCTCGACTGTGCGCGAAGTCTATTTGTACAAGTACATTCGTATTGCAGCGAGTATTTGTCGCGTGATAGGGGTTAGAATCTTTCTCGTGTCTGAGATGAGTCGCTATATTCATCGTAGACCAGTTCATGATAAATTTGCAGAAGAAGATTACTTTCACAGCGACACACTTAGTCAGCTGTATCGGATTCTCTACCGCTCAGACTTGAGAGATTTGTTCTACATTCCGTTGCCTTCCCGTCACACAATTGAAAACGTACCGTTTGAACTAGTAAAACACCCGTATCCGCATCCAGGTACAGTTGAGACATACTGTGTGGTTGGTTGCATGTGTAACATGTTCGAAAGAAACGAAACCTACTCTTGGAACACAAAGAATAATGAAATCCAGCTTGTCAATTCTTACTATGATTCCTTGCTCTTCATGTTGAAGAGAATATGTCGAAATTGTGGGAATGTGTGCGTGACTTTGCTTAGTGATATTTTAAAATATCGTGGTAGTGAGATGTTTGGCGTTACATTCGATGTGCTGCTGAAACATATCGATTCAGTACACTCACTTAAAGCCGATTCTCACTTCGAAAATGCACATGATCCGTTACTTGTCGCCGTGAAGACGCATCTTCAAACTTTCACGTCATGTAATGCTTCGAGAATAATTCGCAGTTGTGTTGGTGCCGAACCATGTGGACATACAATCCAATGTAGAGAGATGCGCGTGTTATACATTTGGAAGCTGGGAATAAATAAGATACTCGACATGAGACGTTTTACGGTGGGACGGATAGTTGAGGAGATATTCGCATTTGTAACGAGAATGCAACAGGTTCTTGGCTTGAAGAGCAGAGAAATAATGTTTCACAAAGATAAAGGATTAAGCTGGTACATAGACGAAAGAGAGAGAGGTAAAGTGGATTCATATAACCATCATACGACAGATCATTTGCGCATTTATACGTGCTCCTCAGTGTACATGATCACCGCTGGGAAAACTGGTGGACGTTACATGTGTCTATCCTGCGAATTTTTTGATCATCTGAACGCACAACTAAAAGCTCAATTGAACGAAACTCAAAGATTTGCGCAAGTTATATCTAATCAACTTATGGAAGTAGTATACAACTTGAGGCCACAGCTTGATCAAATCATACATAGTGTGACATTTCTAAATGCATTGACACGGCGCGCCGAGCAAAACAAACACTTCGTTCAACCAACACTGAATTGTTCTGAAAAATGTTCGATGATTGAAATGAGCGAACAGCGAGATACTCAAGATAAGCAAATTTCATATTTGGAAGATGCGAAAAATGTCTTCATTTCACGCGCAGTGCCATTTATACTGATCACAGGGCCAAATTTGTGTGGGAAAACCATGTTTATTCAGAAGCTGACGAAGACTGTCCAACAAGTATTATCAACATGCTTGGTTGATTCGAACGATGCAATCGATTGTGCGACATTCAAATCCCTTGGTTTTTGTGCTGCACACTCTAATATGTTATTCACTTCGCACTTTTACTCGGATTTGAAGAAAATGAAACGTGTTGTTGAATCTTCATCCAACTCGTTATTTTGCCTCGATGAGCCTTGTACATCGACCAGTATCACAGATGCAGAAAATATTTTATGGACTACACTCGAAATTTCACTGCGACGTGACATCAAATTACTTCTCGCAAGCCATTTGAGTGCTATCAAACACTTCAGCAATGTTTACATAGCTCCTAGTATGAAATTGATGGGGAACCGAACGGAATTTGCGTTGGGTGAAGCGTTTCGTGTGCAGGATGAAGATTACGGCATTTCACAAGCCACTTTGGACAATATACCAAATGTTGTTCTGAATAGAACTTCAGCTCTTGCTTCCATTTTGCATCACGCGTCAACTGCAACAAAGCAAATGAATACTACCACCGCAAGGTATAAACACACCATCCTTACGCGAGCTATGTTGATTATAAGTGAGATGAAATCATTACAAAAAGCTCATCTGAACGATAGACGAAACGATCTGATGAAATTCGTTGAAACCAGCGGCCTCATAATTCAGTAGTAGGAAAACGTGTCCACTCATTCACTTCAAATATACACAGTATGGACGATGTCAAGTGTGATGCCTGGTGCGCTTTCCAAGTGACGAGTACTCTAGATCGCGTAAATGTTTTCCGGTTTCTGTAACGGTGATCTGCCATGACTCAGGTGAAACACAAGCAGACAAACATTCGATCACTTCGTCAGAAATCTTTTGCCTACTATCATCTGTAACTTTTCCAGCCCGGCAGATAACAATGAGATCGCCGAGAATTTGAGGGAAAGAATCCAGTGACTCACCAAAGTCTCTTGCAACTGCTGCTATCCATCGCAATGAAAAGTTTTGAAGTACTCCACATGTGGACATTTGCAGTGAGTACATCGCACTAGTAACCTCGTCCTTTAACATCAAACTGGAGTCCCATTGCATGCATGTACTATCTTTGTATGCATCTCTCATTAGCGGTGATGACAACGCAATCAGTAAATTTAAGATTGACGTCGTCGTTGCGTCGCAAACTTCACCAACCTCGGGAGATGAGCAGAGCTGTCTTAAAAAGTCGACAGTAGCGACGAATATCAGACGTAGATCGGACAAATCAAGTGCATCGATGAGTCGTGGAGTACCACAGGTTTGTTTGAAGTTGGAGTAAAGCATAAACCATGAATTAAATCTACATGCAGCCATTCGCACCCATAGGTGTGGATATTGGAGTAGCCGAGCACCACAATTACAGCACTTAAGAACCAACTCAAGATCAAGCACATGCTGTCTTTCATTATTGAGACCACGTTCAACCAACAGTAAAGCACTATAAAGCAATGTCCATTGACTCTGAAATTGAGAAGAAGTCGTGTCTTGATGATGTGACAGTTCTACGATCATTTGTAGTAAGTTTGGCTCAACAACAGAATACGTCTCAAATGCCATGTTGACCTGTCCAACTATGCACATTGTAAGTATCTGTATAGCAGCGTTCACTAGAAGTGGTCGACTATCTGAAATCGTTTTGATGATTGACCTGAAAATGGCGGCTCTGTGTAGATGTGAAACACGACGTATCAGTACCATAGATGCGTGTATACACATTGTTCTACATGCTTCATCCAACTCGGAGGCAAGTTTTGTAAGGAAAAATACGAAAAGCAGCTCCGAGTGACAAGCCAATGCACCCTCAGGAATCTTTGTCACTAGTGTTGCAATAGTTGCAAAGATGGAAGATCGACCCTCCACAAACTTGTAATCCGCATTTGGCAAAATCAAGTCAAAGAGTCGCCGCATCCTCCTCTCACCTATTGGAAATACCAACACAAATTGAACAACTAGTCGAGAGCATGACGCCCTTGTATACATATCCTTACCAGAAGCGATCGTAGACGTCATTTCCTCGATCACATCATAAATTCCTGGCACGACAACTCTTCTGGCTACCATCACACGTAAAATTTTGAAGTTTTCTTTTGAAATCGACCCAGTACGAAGTTCTTGAAGAGCAAGTCCGATGATTGATTCGCAGAGCTCCTGATTAAGTACAAGCGAACTATTTTCCTTGAGAATAGCATTAAGTAAGCCGTACGCTGAAATGATCAACTTTGGTTCGGTGCGATTTTTTAGCAGCAAAGTGAGCTGCTTGAATATATGTTTGCCATGCTCGCTAATTACGTCAGGCACATGCCTAATGAGCGATTTTAACGCTTGCAGAGCGCTCAATTGTAAACTGCGATGCTTAACAAAGCTTTCCAACAAGACTGAAAAACCATTTTTGAGCTCCAAGTGAATTGTGTGTTCAACGTACACATGTGGTTTACGTAGAACATCACTAAGTAGACATATGGCAAAGTTCGCTAGAGTGATCAGCCTTTCAACTTGGATATCTGGGCGAAGAACATAGTTTTGCTTTTGCACCTCATTAGATAACCTCTCTGGCGATTTACTTTCAACAAGAGATTCCATACACTCACTCAACACTGAGAAGAACACTACTAAAATATGCTCGGGTGATAATAGAACGTTGTTCGATAATCCTTGTCTTATCGCCTGCAAATATATCTGCAGCTTCATCATGTCAACACAACCTTCGCACACAGCAATTGTCACGGGTCTCATAGACACTTGAAGTGTCTCGCTGTCATGTACTCGTTGAAACAGAAGTACCGCACTTTGTTTTGGATACAGTTTTCTGCTTTCCAAACAGAAAGTCTTCACAATGGAACACTGCTTGGAGTCATACAAATCATCAAACAGATCCTTTTCAACAGTTTTTGCAAGAAATGGCAATATCATCTTAAAATCTGCATCCGCAAGTACGTTAGCGCTGAGCGCTGAATGTACAATCGCCGCCCTAACGTATCTAGCAAACCCTTTATTTAGTCCACTTATAAATATTTGCAGCATTTGCACCATGACAATCGATGGCGCCGATGCGAATATACATCGAAGTGATCTTCGTGCAGAATCTCTGACTTTCTGGGAGCGATTGCTCAGACTATCAATGAGTTTAGATGTCAAAACTCGTAATTTGATGTCTCTGTCACCTGGTGGAAGCAAGCATAAAATGGTAAAGAATGCGTGAACTACCAATTTATCGACGACGATAAGATTTTTCTCTCTATCTTGGGCCATTATTTTTGTCTCTAAATGTGGTAAGATATCGGAATGCAAAATCTTGATGCATTGCATCTTTGTCATACGTGCCGTTTCATTCGCAGTGCATACATTGTTTATGCTGATGAGTGCACGGTAAATAAGCTTTTCATGTACACCGGGACCTCGTATCCACGTAATTTTACCCACAATAGCTACGTACTGATCCCATGTTAAAAATCGTAGAAGCTCAGTGGTCGCACACAGAGCACTTTCTACAACATTTGGAGATGAAGTAAAAAACAACCCTTCAAGTAATGGAAAAATGTATCGCATGGCACAACCACTCGATGTATATGAGTGCTTCAGTGCTGTCGTGAGATTTTGTAGGGCCCGACACTGATATCGAACTTGTATATGCAATATATCCTCGAAAAAATTATCCATGCCAGAAAAATTTCTTAATGTAAGAAGTTCTGAGTAAGGGCTGTACGAGGCCTTCATGTCTAATAAGCTGCTCAAGAGCAAAATGCCCTCGTGACGGATTTGTTCATCTCTGTGTCTTAAAAGTGACGGAAGAGAACCATCCAGAACATTTTTAAACACTTTCATGAGCGGATGAGAAATATCTTGCTCTCTGTGCAACACGACCATAGCGAAATTGGTCAATGCTTTCCGAGCCGACAATCTAACGATTATCTCGCCAAACTTCAGATCGAACACACACTGTCGAATTATCATTTCGACCATATGCCCATCTTCAGCCATTTCCTGAAAAAAGTTACGAGATAGTGAATCGTATGCCTCCAAACGTGATTGTACATCCAACTCATCAATTTTACCTTGTTGGACACAGTTCATCTTCCTCATCACCATGACGACATTCAGCCATGGTTGATGATATCCTGATGCATGCTGATATACATCAACCAACAATGACCGGCTAACATGAGAGCGAAATCGACCAAATAGAAAGGCAAGTCGACACATGAGATCGACGCGTATTGTATGCTCTATTTTATGTTTGCTCAATATGTTGATGGTTATTTGCAATAACTTTCCAATAAGAAATTCACTTATACTCCTCATACAGGTTATACTGCGTATAATACCTGTCAACACATCCGAAATAGAGTCGTCACCCTCACACGCAGCCACAACCAGAGCCTCGATTAAATTCAAGTTTCTCATAATGTCTTCATGCCTTCGATGTGAACCGTCTAAATTTGATTGCGCAAGAAGAATGATAGGCAGTTTCGGTTCGTTCCGCAAGATTTGAAGTGCACAAATGCGCACATTCTTTTCCCTGCTATTAGAATGCTGCACCATGTTTTCCAAAATATCAATGATGCAGATCTGGCATTCTCGTGAAGTTTCTGACATAGCCAAAGCGTGCCAGCACATATCGAGTATGTCGCGTATATCAACCACAATGTCAGAATGTGAGAAAAACTCTTCTGAATTGCAGATTAGCGCCCGTACGATTAGTAGACAAGGTAGCATACTGCGATTACAGTACACAGTGTCAGTACATATTCTGCGTACGGTATCACTAATAATTGGCCAACACATCAAAGATTGGTGCGTAAAATGCGTAGTCAGCGATACAAGCGTCTCAGCACACTCTCGAAAGATGAGTTTCTGTTGACGGCGGATTCCACAACGTTCTACCTGGGACTGCGTGGAAGAAAGTATAAAATAACTATCTGCCGATGATACAAAAATGTTGTAACACACAATTATGAAAGGGTATGGTATTTGCTGCAAATGTGTACGAAGGGTTCGCATGAGTGCACGCATATTGAGAAGAAACGCCAGTGTCGTTTTCGAACAAGGTTTCAATGAAAACCCCAAGTCAAGCCACCGCCTGTGATTCCAATCTTGTTGTACTGCCTTTAACAAATGAACATGCATCTCATCTTCACTTGTTTGCACCACACCTGACAAACTACGAGCAAATACTGGGATGATCTCTTCCAAAGAAAATATAGCGAGAGCGCCTAGACACGCTGAACGGATGCCGCGTCTATCGTTACAACGCACATGCCTGTGAAGAATTCTGATAATAATTGGCACAAACTCTGATCTGACGGACTCACTAATGCACATAGCATCATCTTCCCGCTCTACCGTATCACATGAGAGCCGTTTATTCAGAAGTGTCCACTTTGCTGTGCCTGGATCGATGAGTAAGCGTAAATATTCAATCATTTCAGAAGTGATATATTCCGATTTCACAAGCTGAAAACATCCTAGTGCTTCCGTTGCAACGTCAACATTATCGTATCCGATCAGGTTCTTCAACATATTCGATATACACTCATGTGTGTTTTGTTGAGTGTTGATCGTATTTCGTAATAGTTTGAGCCACGTGCGCAAACATTGATCGTACATCTTTCCGCAAGTGGACCGTATCAGTAGCAAATTTTCTGTAAAATGGATAAAATGTTCATTAACGAAATCTTGCACTTCTTTTCCATTCCCAGACGTCACTAGAACGTTCAAAAGTAGATCCATGTACACCCAGTCGTGATCTTTGTGACTCGAATGATTGCACTCGAATATTGTGGATAGAATTGTAAGATCAGTACAAGCTCCCTTGACACACTCTTTGGCTAAACAAATACTCTCTACAGCAATTATACAATCGAGCACCAAATTCAAGTCCACACGACCAAATTTTATCAGATTGCACAAGTAGTTTGACAATGCTGGCCAGAGCGCTGTTATACGAATATGAAGAGCACCCAGACATGACTTCACAAGAAGCTTGCACTGAAAACTGTTAAGGGGAAGTATCTTTGCTTTCGCCGATGCTTTTGTGAGCATAACTGTACAGTATTTCACATGAGTAAGCAAATTTCCATCTTCATTTTTAAATGCATTGATTTTGCGAAACAAATCAAGTTCCATTCTCATCTCATTGATGGATCCGAGATCGTTTCTGTGATCGATAGTGTCTAAGTGACCAGCTACAAACACCACTGTTTCTAGACTCGATAATCGCATTGAATGATTTTTTGAATCCAATAGAGTAACTGCCCGATTCAGCATTTTAATATGTGCCATGGATTCTATTGTTTTTATATGCACAAAGTGCTTGCGAAACAACCTTGTTAGTGCTCCCCAGGCACATGGTGATGTTGTCGATAACGCAGATAATCTCATGGCGCATTTCAGAATAATAGAGAGCGATCGAGTTTCACTCGGTAAACAATCGTTAAATTCCAAGCGAAGCAAGCTTTCGGTGCATGCTGTCAGCATAGCAAGGGAATTTTGTACCATCACAACATCACTGCCAGAACTCACTAGTGTATGTGTGCTGTCTTGTATCATAGAGCACAGCAACCTCAGCGTTTCAGCTCGTACATTTATGAATGGTATGTAATAAATGCAAATTAGAGTGACATGTGTATATTTCCTTTCAGTGAATGCGGCGTTGATGGTCTCTTGTAGGTTCTGTGAAAACGCTGAGTTGGCAGAATCAATATAGGAGATCTGCGAGACCTCGCGTACTAACTGTACAGCGTTTTCTCCAGACAATACAAAACAGTTATATGCGGCTATAAATGCATTTGAAATCAAGTTTTGCTGAACGATTGATCTGTTATCCTTGTAGCTCGCGTACAACTTGTTTATGAATGTCACACTGGTACCATGCTCATCTGGTTTCAATAAACGGGACCAGGGAATGCTCACCAAGGATGGGAATGTTTCCCATGGGATATCGGCACGCATGCAGGACGAGTTGAATATCTTCTCCATAAAATCATGCATCGACTGGAGCACAAGTGAGTCATTATCAGAAGTAGACGGCTCCAATTTGCAAGCGAGAAAATTGAAGGCACTTAGATAAACATTTACCTGTTCAAGTTGAGGAAATGGTTGTACACATAGTGTGGCGATATCGATAGCGACTCTTGTGGACACATTAGCTCCAAACATCACATCTTTGAATATATTTTCCAGCATTGCCCAAATCACAAGGCTACTTTTGTGCCCCTTCACATGCTCTAGGAGCTTATGCATGCATGTTTTCATCAGAGTCACCTGTATTTCTTCATGTAAAGAGTCGCTACTTAGTGTATGACGTAACATCCAGTCCACTCGCTCAACAGCAAGCGAGTGAACATCATGTGCGGCGCCAGAAATTGCGTGGAATATGATTTCACCCGTCTCTGCAGCGACCTCTTTTTGTTGACGTATACATAACTGCGAACGAATGATGTCATCAACCATGCCGGTGTAAATCGCATCCCATGTGTCTATAGTGGTAGTGCGAAGCGCAAACCCAATTATTCTCGATGTTAATTGACGCACCCGTTTGGAACGGTGCAACCTTAGACAGCATGTATGCGACAGAAGCTGGGATGGATTGCTCAGAAAGTATTTTCTGCGTTGCTTGCATATCTGTGCAAGCGTGCTGAAAATGGCTTCTAATATTTCCGGATCTGCAACGGCTCCTTCGTCTATTAGTGTTAGCATGATTGGGATGATTCTTTCCAAATGTTGTAAGAAATCCAATCCCAGGTCTTGTGCCAACCCCGTTAAAACTCCAAGCAAGGCTGGGACAGAGTTTTTCGCTCCAATGGTTAGTCTTGAGAGAATTGCCTCCACGAGCTCGTGGGCGTGTAAAACGACTTGTGGTAGCGATTGACATTTGCTTCGATTCTCTCTCGCAAAAGAGTTGAAATCGTGAGAACAACATAATTCTTGCCAGTGGCTCAGCGCCTGTATTGTGTAACAACTCGTAGATTCTGAGTTTAGCCTGTTCTGTTCCACCACGTTTGTGTCGAGTGTAATCGCGCTTAACTTCTGTTTAGTTGATTTGAAACGAAACGGGTGGTCTTTTTGGGGCTTTCGGCGCATTTTGTGTTCAGGCACCTAAAAGAAGTGTCAGATACTACATGAACTTGTGGGCCCCGGCCGTAGTCATATTATTCGAGCCACCCACGTCTGGAATAGGGTGAGAGGAGCTTCGCTTGGCTCAACACGTTGCGCTTTATTGATAATCGGTTCGGATGCTTGAATGTACAATTGCTCGAACGTTGCGCGCGGTGCAAGTCTTACTACTGCGTAATGAAATGAGGCCTTCGTCCTCTCTGGCGGCGGCTTGGTTTCGTCTTTTCTGGTTTTCGTAAATATTACACATCTTGTCCTAAAAATGGCCTCAAACCACAGCACCTAACTTTGGCGTCGCGGCACAGGGCGGATGGCGCGCTCGGACGACGACGCGAAAGTGCGAACATTGTAAGTTGATATTTTCTCTCGTCGACGTGAGTCTCGCTTGCGTTCGCCGTCGCCCCCGTCCGCGGCGCGTCGTCAAAATTGGCGCTGGGGCGCCGTTTGAAAACATAGGCGCGCCATTTGAAAACATAGAAACAACCGCTCGAAGTGTGAAAACGTCACCTAGGATTTAGCGACTCGCGCATTCGTGCCGGCCTGCGTGCGTCGCGCGTCGTCATTCTCGCGCACTCCGTGCGGAGAATGCTCACACGTGAACTCTTTCTTCCGGCGCCTTCACTCGAGTCCTTTTCGAACGCAGGTGGCGTATCGTATGTCATGTATTGGAGTTCTTTCTGACCTGAAGCTTTGCTCTAGCGGCTATTACTTGAGAAACCGATAATCAAATACTAGTAGTATGTGCTATTATGAATATCCTCTTTCCTGGTCACGATAGTTGTAGTTAAGGGGTCGAATCGAATCCTTAACCATAAAAAATAGACAATCTACGTAGGGGATAGGAAATCCGGCAGATCCTGCGGATTCGTTCATTAATTTATCTTCTTCTTTGATGAACATTTTCAACTACAAAACGTACGTATAGCTAGTGTATGATTCGCTTACAACTTCTGCGAGCATGTGCGTGGCTCTTGTGTATGACGTCTTCTAGACGCGGTCTCAGACCACCACGGGATACTTGTCGAAAACGACCGGCCATCCGAGATCGTAAGGCACGTAGGGCAAGTGTCTCCATACATCGTTTTCAACGCTGCGCCGAGGCAATCCACTGCATCGATTGGTTGAAATACAACACGGGTGATGTTCACCTCGGCAAGTCTCGCGCATAACCTTGCCACTGCCTGGTCTACTCGCCAGCGTCGCGCCTCATGTAGCTTTCAAGCATCTGCACTGCGGTACAAACACGCTTCGGCGTCACACAGATTCGTCCGTCGACTCCTCGTTGCCCCATCGCGCGGCGAGTGTTTGCCAGCACGATCTTCTGAACAAGAAATCTTATCTGAACTTGAAGATGTTCAGCCTGGAGGTATCGCAGGCTACGGTGTCATTTCATCAAAACCCTCGACACCGTTGTTGGATACTATTCAATTTCCCAGTCACTTGAAGGGTTTAAGCACCGATCAGCTCAAGCAAGTGGCGAAAGAGCTACGAGCTGACCTTATCTACAACGTGTCACAGACAGGTGGCCATCTTGGTTCCAGCCTCGGAGTTGTGGAGCTCACCGTAGCTCTGAATTACGTATTTGATCAACCACAAGACAAAATTATCTGGGACGTCGGCCACCAAGCGTATCCGCACAAAATTTTAACCGGAAGACGAGAAAGAATGAACACGATGAGACAAACAGGCGGTATCTCACCTTTCACAAAGCGAAGTGAAAGTCCATACGATTGCTTTGGTGCGGGACATAGTAGTACATCTATTTCGGCAGGACTTGGTATGGCAGTTGCACGAGATATGCAGGGCGGCGATAACCACGTGATCAGTATTATTGGCGACGGGGCAATCACTGGTGGTATGGCTTACGAAGCGATGAATAACGCCGGCTTCCTGGACACCAACATGATCATCATTCTCAATGACAATCAACAAGTTTCGCTTCCGACGCAGTATAATAGCCTGAACCAGGATCCCGTGGGTGCGCTTTCTTCAACATTTGCGCGACTGCAATCCTCTCGACCACTCCGTGAACTTCGCGAGTCTGCGAAAGCTATAACGAAGCAAATGCCGGCGCCTGTGCAGGAAGTCACTGCAAAAGTTGACGAGTACGCACGAGGTATGATCAGTGGATCTGGATCAACGCTATTCGAAGAGCTTGGTTTGTACTACATTGGAACTGTTGACGGTCATAATTTGGAAGACTTAGTTGCGATTCTGCAGGAAGTGAAGGAAACAAAGAGCGTTGGACCTGTGTTGATCCACATAGTCACAGAAAAAGGACGAGGTTATTCATACGCAGAAGATGCGCAAGACAAATACCATGGTGTCTCGAAGTTCGATCTTGCATCCGGAGAACAAAGCAAATCTTCAGAGACAATCCCAACTTATACGAAGGTTTTTGCGGATGCCCTAATTGGCGAGGCCGTTGCGGATGATAAGGTTGTCGCTATTCATGCAGCCATGGGTGGTGGTACAGGCTTGAATCACTTCGAGAAATATTTCGCCGACCGTACTTACGACGTCGGTATCGCGGAGCAGCATGCTGTTACATTTGCAGCTGGTCTTGCTTGTGAGGGTTTAAAGCCAATGTGCACCATCTACTCAACATTTCTGCAGCGAGGTTGGGATCAGGTTGTACATGATGTGGCATTGCAAAAAGTACCGGTGCGTTTTGCGATGGATCGCGCGGGTCTAGTCGGAGCGGACGGTCCTACACATGCAGGAGCTTACGACGTGACTTTTATGGCCTGTCTACCAGACATGGTTGTTATGGCACCCATGAATGAAGCAGAACTGTGTCACATGGTAGCGACTTCACTAGCGATCGATGACCGTCCTTCATGTTTCAGGTATCCGCGGGGCGCCGGTACTGGTGTAAACATGGAAAGTGAAAGTGTTCAAATACTTGATCCAGGGCTCAAAGGGATGGTGCTAGACATTGGTAAGGGAAGAGTGTTGCGCGAAGGAACAGATGTGGTTCTCTTGGGTTATGGTACTCCAACCAATAACTGTTTCTTAGCTGCGCAACTCTTACAAGATTTTGGCGTTAGTGCGACAGTCGCTGACGCGCGATTCTGCAAGCCTCTGGATGTGGAACTGATTCGTCGCTTGGCGAAATCCCATCCTGTATTAATTACGGTTGAGGAGGGTTCAATTGGTGGTTTTTCATCGCATGTGCTGCATTTCCTCGCAACAGATGGTCTTCTCGATGGGGGTTTGAAGGTTCGACCTATGGTTCTTCCAGACCGACCTATCGATCACGGTTCGTACTCATTTCAACTGGACGAGGCAGGGCTAAGTGCGTCACACATCGCGTCAACGGCACTCTCCCTCGTTGGAAAACAACACGAGTCGCTAGAAGTCCTAGCTAAACTATAGGCAAAAATTAATAATTCAGCGCATACAACATGCTACGTTTGACGACCTTTGTGGTCGACAGCAGGCGTCCCTGTTTTGCTCTTGTTGGTGTCGTCATATGTAACTGCCACGTCAAGTGGACAGCTCACGAAAGATGAAGTGCTGGTTGATGTACTTGCTACCAGCACCAAATCCGATCCCCCAGCCGACACCGATTCCTAAACCACATCCACCACCGATACCTATCCCTAAAATTCCGACAGGTGCCCCTTTCGTTAGTGCATAAGTTGAGGTAAAGGAAGAACTTGCTGACTGAGACATACCTCCAAAGCCCCAACCTAAGCCGAAACCACATCCAGCTCCGATGGCTAAACGTCGCGAAGTTACGAAAATCGTAGCAATAAGAACAGTTTACGTCCTTACCTAGACCAACACCTCGGCCGTTAATTCGGCGATCTTTGTTCGGAGCCATCGAAATTGCGCGGCGAAACTCAGTGGTTGGTACTGGTACTCAGCTCTAGGTTTATCTCTTTGGGTTCGAACAGCGCAATTTACAGTGTAGAATGAAACGATTTCAGAATCAAAGTAAAACAATCGAGTCAACGCTCCTGTTGCCGTGCGATCGTTAACCCGCAGGCCACGTCCACTTTTCGAGCATAGTAGGGGCGTAAGCAATTCCCCCTGACGCGTACATAATCTTGCGCGATGGGAACCCAAACGCCGCCGTTTGGCAAACGTGGCTAAATCTCAGTCTGGGACAACATTTCAGCATTCGAATACAATATCCAACATATGTTTAAGTCTATCCAAGTAATACTAATAGTACTAGTAGTACT
>CEUV01007524.1_pt1 | contig 32798 bp, 26 predicted proteins | sample 356401 | NCBI WGS metagenome assembly CEUV01 (sample SAMEA2622710, study PRJEB7988) | marine metagenome | isolation source: saline water (ENVO:00002010), including
GCGCGCCGTTCACGACGCAACATGGCCCGTGGTGCCAAGGAACCACAACACGAGATGCCTTACTCCGAGCGGGTCAAAGCCTCCAGCAAAGGCGGTTCCCTCGGGAAACGCATCGAAGCCAGCAAGCGCCGGCACCGGACGCCGACCGTGTCCCGCGCCCCGCGCCCCTGCTGCGCGAACGACGCGGCTCGAGAGGAGGCTACGGCACGGATGCTTGCGGACCTCCGCGACGCACGCCTTGACCGGAGCTGGGTCAACGGTGCTTGGAAGATGCAAGCGCCAACGTGGTTCCTTCGGAAGCACAAGCGGCATCTCCACCACCTGCCCGACGACGTTCGGGCGAAACTGAACCTGCGCTGAGGCGCACGTTCAGATCGGGACATTCTGTCCCGTGGCCGCGATCTGGGGCCCTGCGGGGCCTCAGGTCGCCTCATTCATGCGTCCACTTGGGCGTTTCACGGCTCAAGAAAGCCTCGACACCGATGGCGGTGTCGGCGCTGTCGAACAGCGCTGAGAAGGCATCCAACTCGACGACCAAACCGTCGCTCAGCGATGTTTCCATGCTGGCGCGCATCGTGGCTTTGGCCACCTTCATCGTCGCCGCGGACTTGCTGCCGATGGTGCGGGCGAGCGCCAGCGTGCGCTCCATCAGGTTCTCTGCAGGCACCACGTGGTTCACCAAACCAATGCGATGGGCCTCCGTCGCGTCGATCATCTCGCCGGTGAACACCAATTCCATGGCTCGACCAAGTCCCACCAAGCGGGCCAAACGCTGGGTTCCGCCGCCGCCCGGCATCAGACCGAGGTTGATCTCAGGGGTGCCGAAGCTGGAGCGGTCGCTCGCGACGCGAAGGTCGCAGGCGACCGCCACCTCGCATCCACCACCGAGTGCAAAACCGTCGATCATGGCGATGGTCGGCTTGCTGATGCCCCAGATGGCTTCCCACCCGTTGTCGGCAAAGATGGGGTAAATCTCCTCGCTGCTCTTGCCTGCAAACTCCGAGATGTCGGCGCCCGCCACGAAGGCGTTTGGTTTGGGACGACGGCCTTCGGGTGCGGGGCCTGGTGCGGCACCCGTAAAGACCACGCACCGGACGTGGCCCTGCGTTTCGACCTCTTTCGCATAGGCCTTGATGGCGCTCATCACGTCTTGATTGAGGGCGTTCAATTTGTCTGGCCGGTTGATGGTGACCAGGGCGATAACGCCTTCATCGTCGGAATCTGGAGCGACGGGGAGATGTTCGACAAGCAGCACGTCTTCGGCCATGCTGCCCCCACGCGCCGCCCCCTCAAGAGCGCACCGACGACGCCAAGCACGCCGAACGTTCAAGGCGTTCACCCGAAGGCAGGAGCGTGGAAGGCGTCTACCTGACGTGGATGATCAGCGCGCTCGCGCTGGGCGTGGCGCTTCTTCCCGTCTATGCACCGCCGTGGAGCCGCTTGACGCTCTCGGGCTTCGTGGATTTCATTCGTCGGTACTGGGTGCACGTCCTCTTGTTGTTCATGATCTACAACGCGAAGGACTTCCTCGATCAGGTGGATCGCATCCTGATGGCCAACACCAACCTCGACATGACGGCGTGGATTTACGCCATTGAAGGCGACTTGGTGTTGCGGATTCAAGAAGCGTTCGAAGCCAGGTGGTTGTCCATCGCCTTGACCCACTTCTACGTGGCCGGATTCATGTTCATCTGCTACGTTTCCGTGTTTTACGTCGCGTACTTTGACGACCGCTGGATGGCCGACCGCATCGTGTTGTCCATCGCGTGGGTCTACATTTTGGCCGTGCCCTTCTACCTCTTCTTCAACGTCCGCGTGACGGGAGACGTCATCCCGGGCATGGAGACGATTGCCTACGACTTGACCCCTGAAATCGCGGATTGGTTCCGACGCATCGATCCCTTCACCAACGGGATGCCCAGTTTGCACATTGGCATCCCCTTTGTCGTGTGGCTGTGCCTGCTTCGGTACGACGAAGATCGCCGGTGGAACCGCTACCGCCACACGGTCTTGCTCTACACCGTGGTCACCGCGTTCACCATCCTGTACCTCGGCATCCACTGGATTTCCGACATCGTCGGAGGCCTGCTGATCGCCGCAGGAGCGGTGGCCATGACCGAGCGAACCGTGGGCTTCGTCTGGCGCATCGGCGACGAGCGAACCATGAACGCGCGCCTCGCCTCGCTGTTGACCCAACCCCGGGTCGCGCTGGGCGCCCTCGTTGCGCCCGTCACAGCACAGCTCAAGCGGTTCCGAACGCCGGGAGCCCGGGAATCACGGTTGGGGCTTGGCGTGGTGCTGTTCCTGGTGCTCTTGGTCGTGACCTACGATTTGACGCACCAAGCGCTGCCGGCTGGCGGCATTGAAGCCCCCGAAGGAGCCGCTGCTGCGGACGGTTGGGTGGCGACCATGGACAACCGAAGCGGCGTGCACACGGTGGTCCTGAACGACTTGTCAACCCCCGACGTGGTCATCGAGGTCGCGCAACCAAACATGACAGAGGGCGACATGGTCGCGCTCGACGGCAGACACGTGGTCATGGCCAACGCCTCGATGATACGCACCGTGAGGACCGACGCCCCACAAACGGTCACCATGGAGACCGCGATTGAGGACAAACCGTCCATCTTGACCCTCGCCGACGGGCCTCAGGGCACCGTGGTGTTGGCGGTCATCAACGGTACCTTGCACGGGTGGACGATGCTTGGCGAGGACGCCGTGCTTCCCGCTCAGGCGTCAGGCGTGATCGCGCTGGTCACCAACGGGGCGGAGTTGGCGTGGGCCACGGAAGACCAGCCGCTTGACGTCCGCATGGCTCGCTTGGGGACCAGCGGGGCATTGACCGTCCCGCTCAACGCCAGTGCCACTCCGGAGCAAGAAGCCGAAATGCTTGGCTGGGGCCTTCCGGCAGACGTGGACAACGGGACCATCATCGATCTCGAACTCAGTCAAACACATCTCGTGGCCGTGGTGAACGTCAGCACCGTGGACCGCATGGTGCTGTACGAGCGCGCGCTTGGTACCATGCATCTCATCGGGGACGGCAAGTACTCTGCCGCCGACCCAGCCCTTGGCGTGGACGTGCTCGCCTATACCGGATGGGACCACCTCAATCCGATCAACCCCGAGACCAAGTACCTCGACAGCGAAATCCATCTTCACGACCTCTCAACCAACCTCACGGAAGTCTTGACCGCAGACACGCGGGACCAATGGTCCCCAACGGTCCTTGAGGAGCACATCATCTTCCTTGAACGGAGCGCATCCGATGAGACATCGGTCCGAATTTACAGCCGAGAAGTGGTGCTCCAGCCGTACTCAAACGCTGTGCTTCAAGTTGGTCTGATGGTCATGCTCGCGCTGACCTTCGCCTACGTGGTTCAGATCCAACAGGAAGCACGTGGACGGCGCACCGAGGAAGAGTGAGCCTCAACCGTGGTAGCGCACCCGGCTTCGGACCTGAGACAACCGATCTAGAACGTCCGCCGCTGACGGGACCATCCCGCCCGGTGCTTCGGTCTCACCCGCATGCTCGGAGTCGAGGTATCCCGCTTCGAGGGCGGCCATGGCGCCTGGACGGTCGGGGTGACTGGCGCCGAGCACCTCGTCCAGCACGTGAAGGTCGATGCCGTAGCGCTCGAGGTCGTACTCGATGGACGCAAGGCCGAAATCGATGAGCACCACACTTCCATCATCGCGGATCATGATGTTGTTCGTGGACAGGTCGCCATGCGTCACCGCCTGAGCGTGAAGGTGACGAACCGCGCGTCCGACCGCGCGCAACAAAGACTCAACGTCGGTAACGGCTGCATCACGAAGCACCTCGATGAGTGGACGCCCCTCGACGTGTTCCAGCACCAATCGGTCCTCATCCACGTCCGCGTCCAACAGCGCTGGAACGGGCAAACCTGAACGGTGCAGGCGCAGGAGGATTCGGGCCTCGGCCAGCATACGTTGGCGCCCGAGGCGCTCGTCGAGGTCAGGATGACGCCATCCTCGGGCTCGACGCTGCTTCATGACCGCTGGAAGTCCAAGCCACGTGCCCGCGGTCACCTCAGCTTCCGCGCCGAGGTGCAGACGAGCCTCTGGCTCGAACACCGGCTCACCACGCTCCGTGGACGTAGGGCTTGCCGCCGTCCGGGTCCTGGCGATTGGCGAGGGCCCACAAGCGCTCAAAGCGGTAAATGCCGGAGCTGCAGCCTGCGTCTTCCCAATCGAAGGTGAGCGCGTAATTGCCGACCGTCCGGACCGTTGGTTTGGTCGGAGGCAAGGCTTCCACTTGACGGCGGAGGCTCTTGCTCGTCTCGTCGTCGTTGCGGGATGGGGCGCATTTTGCACAAGGGCAAGCGTGGCGGAGGTCGTCGTACGAGACGGTGAATTCCGAACCGTCGTCGTAGGTCAGATGGAGGTCCACCTGACGGCGCTCAAGGCGGGTCAGGGTCGGCATCGGTTCGCTCACGAACGCTCACCTCACACGATTTCCAGGCCCGTTCCACCGGACTGACCGATTTGGGCTTGAATCGCCGCAACCACGTCAGCGAAAGCGACGGACGCGGCGCCTTCAGGATCGCTGACGATGCGGTGCACGCCGTCGTCTCCGCCGCGCACGAATCCGGGATCGAAGGGCAACGCGCCCAGGAAGGGGATGCCGAATTCTTCGGCGGTCGCCGCGCCACCGCCTTGCTTGAACAGGTCGAGGGTCACCTGGAACGCACCGTCACCGTCGGCGGTGGCGCTGTGGGTTCGACCACCTGGCCCCGCGATCTGAACCTCGGTGCCCGCAGGAGCACGCCCGTGCAGGGTGTACCCGCTCATGTTCTCGACCACGCCAAGCACCGGGACCTTGAGCGACTCCGCGAAGCCGATGGACTTGCGGCTGTCGAGCAGGGCCACGTCTTGTGGCGTGGTCACGATGACCATGCCGTCAATATCGGGCAGAGACTGCGCCACCGTCAGCGGCTCGTCAGACGTGCCCGGTGGGAAATCGATGACGAGGTAATCGAGGTCGCCCCACTCCACGTCACCAATGAACTGCTGAATCGCCCCGAGCTTGATGGGGCCGCGCCACACCACGGGGGTGTCGTCGTCATCAAGCAGGAAAGCCATCGAGATGACCTTCACGCCGAGGTGGCCTTGGGCGGGATGGATGCGCCCTTCTTCGACGTGGAGGCGTCGACCGTCAAGTCCCATCATTTTGGGCACGTTTGGACCGGTGATGTCGATGTCGAGGATGCCCACCTTGTGCCCTTGCTGAGCCAAGGAGAGGGCCAATCCGGTGGAGACGGTGGACTTCCCAACGCCGCCTTTCCCCGAGAGCACCATGATCTTGTGTTTGATGCGCTTCCCGAGGGACTGCATGGCCATCTTGCGCTTCATCTGCGCGTAAGCCTGTTCCATTTGGCGCTGTTCCTGAGGCGAGGGACCGTCGGGAGCGGGGCCATCGCTTGGCGTGTGGGTGGACACAGGTGAGCCTGCCATGGCGTTCCATCGAGGGGGGTCTTTTCAATTCACGCTCAACAAAAGCGCCCCACATTGTCCACAACAGCGGAGTTCAAATCAACTGACGCTGAGGGGTTGTCATGCACTTGGCCTTTGTCTGTGTGGGCAACTCCTGTCGCTCTCAAATGGCGGAAGCCATCGCGCGGTCGATGGGGTTCGAGGCCTCAAGTGCCGGCACCCATCCAGCCTCGGCCGTGGCAGAACATGCGCTGACGGTCCTGAACGCCCGCGGCATCAACGCCTCAGGCTTGCACCCAAAGGGCATCGAGGCCGTGGACACCGGGTCCGCTGACATGATCATCTCGATGGGCTGTGGGGTCTCTTGTCCAGCGCTCCCCATTGCCGAGGACTGGGGGCTTGACGACCCGGTTGGAGGGCCGTTGTCGCTGTACGAAGCAACCGCCGACGAGATCACGCGGCGCCTTGAGGCAATCCGCGATGCTCACTCTTCTTCGTCCTGAGCGGGCACGTCGCCTTCGCCTTCGAGGACGATGTGAATGACGCTCACGCCGCGCTCACCGGCGCCGTCACGGCGTTCGGTCATTTCCGTGGCGATGTCCACCGATCGAACGTGCACGGTTTCGGGGAGACCTGCAGCGATCGTGCCATGACGACGGCGGCACAATTCCGCTGTGTCCACCGCGTTCCCAATGGCGGAACCTCGTGCGGTCAGTCGGACCACACGGTCACCCGAATCCATGGCCATGACCACGGCGCGCACGTAGAGGTGAACGGGCTTTTTGCCCACGAAGATTTGGCGTTCGTCCATGGGCACATGACGGGGGTCGTTGGATTCAACCTACCGGTGCAAAAACGGGGTACTGGAGTGCGAGCGCCGGGACTCGAACCCGGGTTCTAGCGTTGGCAACGCCAGGTGATAACCACTACACTACGCTCGCGTGTGCATCCGTCCCACCGGGGCCGAGTATAAACGGTTGTCGGAGCAGGTGTTGACGCGCCTTCAGCGGTCCCCAAACCGGTCACCGCCGCCGCCTTCGCGGCGTGACAATCCGACGAGCAAGCCAACGACGAGCACCGCGAGAAGGCCCAAACCGCCCCACAGCAGAACCGGTGAGATCTCGTCGTTCTGGCCCCCGCCACCCCCGTCGCCTCCGGCGTCGAGCCGCATGACGGTGGAGACCGTCGGGGCCACTTCCCCGTAGGTGTCCGATGCGCGGATGAGCAACTCATGAGCCCCAAGGGGGGTGCCCGTACGGACGTCAAGGCATGCGGACCAGACATCGTCGCCTGCAGCCTCGTCTGGGCCGAGGCCATCGTTCCTCATCGAGGCCCAGCCTGCTTGTTCGCCAAGCGGCGTCAGCGTGCCTCGATCGATTTGGACGGCGTTGATGCCGTCTTGGTCGATGACGTGCACGGTGTAGGGGACGCACGCGTCGCCTCGGCTTCCTTCATCGACCGCAAGGACCTCTGCCACGATGTCCGGGGCATCGTTCAACACGAGCAACCGTGACCAGCCGAGGTCAGCATCGTCCGGTTCGAGGAAGGGACCAACCAAGCCTCCTGACGCGCCAACGAGGACGGTGCGTGTGACAACCGCCGACGCGCCTTCTTCGTCCTCGACCGCCCAAGGCAGCGTCATCCAGCCCGGTTGCACGCCCGAGGGGAGGGTGAATGCACCGCTCCATGTGGTGGTGCCGCTCACCTGACTCAGAGGCACCAACGCACCGCCAGACAGGCCGCTGAGGTCGACGGCCACGGAGGCCACGCCATGTTGGTCGACCACGTTGGCCTCCACTATCACTGCGCCACCGCGCTGCACGCGATCGGGCACCAGGTCGATGCTGATGATTCGAGGCGCAGGGTTGTCGATCTGCACCGTCGCGTTGTCGTAAGTCGTTGAGGTGAAGGCATCAACCACCGTCACGGGGGCGCTGAAGACGCCTGTGGTGGTGTCGAGCACCGTGAGCGTGGTGGTCCAGCGGTCGTCGTCGACGGCTTGATCGCCGTCTTGGCCACGATCGTTGAGCACCCGCACGCCCAAGCCGAGCGCGGTCAAGTCGACCTCGACGCGCTCAAGGTTCCAGTCCACGTCCACGACCTCGGCGACGAGCAGGCTGCTTCGTGCGCCCTCCGCGGCAGCCAATCCGTTCGGTTGGCTCAAGCCGAGGAAGACCGGAGGCGTGTTGCCCTCAGCGGTCACGACCGAAGGCGACAGCACCCTGGCCAAGGTCTGTGATTCGTTCAGCCAAGCGGTCTCGTCGCCTTCACCGTAGGGCACTTCGAGGCTCCGGGTCACGGAGGTGGAGAGCCCTTTGAGCGGACCCACGGCCACGAGGTGCCCGTGAGCCGTGCCATCGAATTCGTTGTAGGTTCCTGACCATTGCACGGTCTCGAAGGTCCGTCCGTCGGCCTCGTCGGTGCCGTAGGCCAGCACCTCAACGTTCAGCTCCATGCCGGCTTGCTCAGCCAACAGGAATCGGTCGCCGGGGGCCGCAGGAATGGGCATCAATCCGGTTTCACGACCGACGGTCACGTTGCCCAGCCCTTCTACGGGCTCAGGAGCCTCAGGCTCACGTGGAATTGGAGAGCGCTCAGGCTTCTCATCGCCTTCGGACGGGTCAGGACCGGATTGCTGCCAAATCACGCGGATGGTGCGGTTGTCGTGGTCGATGTCCACCACATCATAGGACCACGATTCGTTGTGGTGGGCACCAAGGCCTTGATTGCCAAAGAAGGAGCCACCGTTGAGGCCAGTGAAGTTGAACCATTCTTCCTGATGGATGATGTGCACCCGATGGACGACGCCTGAGGCGTTTTCTGCGTCCAGCGTCGTTTCGATGTCGCGCACGATGCCGAACGTGCCCTCTGCGTCGCCGGTCAAAACACCGTCCACGTGGAGGCGGTCGGCCACGGTCTCTCCATCCTCGCTCCACTGGTGGAAATCGTGAACGGTCCCGTTGATGGCCACCGTTGCGTTTTCGTCCTGCTCCACGAAACCAAAGGTGCCCGAACCACGGATGCGTTCGAGTTGGTCCACGCGGACGCCGTCTTCCCAACGTTGCAAGGATTGGAAGGCTTCGAGGTCGAGATCCATGCGGGTCCCGTCCTCGATGAGCGTAAAGTCAGCCGTGGCTTCGATCTGCTGGTGGTCGATCCGACGGACGCCGTCCTCGTCCCACAGCTCGAGCACCAACACCGCCACGGTTCCTTCGATGTCGAGCGACCCTTCGCTCTCGTTGGCGTCGATGGTGTGGACGTCCAGTGAGCCGTTCGCCTCGATGCGGAGACGTTCGCTCACGAGGCCGTCGATCACCGAACGGTTCAGGGTCGCCTCGCTCACGGTGGCCGCGACTTCTGTCCGCGCCCCGTCGATGTCGTCGATGAGCGTCAAGGTGCCAAAGCCCGAAGCATCGAACACGCTGGCCTGGAGGACGCCGGCCGTGCTGGATTCGTTGCGCCACACCCGGTCGAGGACGAGGTCGAGGTCGATGGTCGAGTTGTCGGCGGTTTCGAGCATCACCAAGCGGCCATCGCCAAGTTCCCACGCCGTCAGCGATTCACCCACGCGTTCCTGCCAACCATGGCCGTCAAATTCGAGGAAGAATCGCTGAGGGGCACCGTCGTTCACGGTGCTTTGGTCCAAGGTCCAATTCGATGAGGTGGTGATTTCGTGGTCGGCAAGGGGCTGGTTCCAGCGACCCACCTGCACCGTTCGCTCCACGGTGGGCCAATCCACTGGAACGCCGTCCATGCCCATGACGTCCACCACGATGTCCACCGTGTCGTTCCACGCCAGCGATTGGTTCACGACCAAGGTCGCCATGGACCGCCCCCCCATCACTGACCACGTCGTGGTCACGTTGGTGTCGAGCGGGCTGCCGTTGCGCGAGTGGAGCAAGTTCACCTCGATGGCGTAGGAGGCATCATCGCCCATGACCAAGCGGTAAGCGTGGTCGTCCGCTCCGTGGCCCCAGTCCACGTGCAAGATTGGACTGGACGCCGGTTCCTCAGCGTTGACCGGGAGGACCGCCACCATCAGGAGCAGAAGCATCAGCAGGGCACGCCGTTGCATGATTGGACCCTGGCCGGCTCCCTCAAGAGGGTTGGGGGATGATGTTAGGCATCGAGGACGTATCCCAAAAGGAGCGGGAGCACCAGCGTCGCATCGGATTCGATGACAAAACGTGGGGTTTCTGGAAGCAATTTCCCCCACGTGATCTTCTCGTTTGGAGGGGCTCCGGAGTAGCCACCAAAGGAAGGTGAGGATTCGCTGATTTGCGCGAACCACGACCAGTGCGGGACGTCTTCGCCCAGATCTTGGCGCAGCATGGGCACGGTACAGATGGGAAAATCACCCGCGATGCCGCCGCCCACTTGGAGGAAGCCCACGGGTCGGGTTTGAGCGCGGTACCATGCCGCAAAGCGGAGCATGTAATCCACGCCACTTCGGACCACGTCGGTGCTCTTGAGCGACCCAGAGAGAACGTGAGACGCCATGATGTTGGCCAACGTGGAATCTTCCCAACCGGGAACCACCAGCATCAGGTCATCCTTGGCCGCAGCCCGCAACCAGGAGGTGTCGGGGTCGGCTTGGAAGGAGTCGTCCAGGACGCCGTCGTTTAGCAGTCCGTACAGGTACTCGTGGGGAAGGTGCCGTGCCTCGTCAACCTCTGCCGCTTGCCACCGCTTGAGCAAGTGGTGTTCAACACGCCTGAAGGCCTCTTCTTCCGGGATGCAGACGTCGGTCACCCGGTTCATTCCACGCGCAAGCAGTGCGGCTTCGTCTTCCGCGGAAAGGCCGCGCCAATCCGGGACCGATTCGTAGTGGTCCAAGGCCACCAAACGGAACAGGTCTTCCTCGAGGTTGGCACCCGTGCATGAGATCGCGCCGATGTGCCCGGCACGGATCATCGGCGCGATGCTGCGGCCTAAACCCGCCGTGCTCATGGCGCCGGCAAGGGTCAGCACGAGAACGCCGCCTTGTTCCAAGAAGGCCGTCAGGCTCCGTGCCGTGTCCCGCAGAGCGCCAGCGTTGAAGTGCTGGAAATGCTCCTCAACAAAGGCGCGTACGGACATGTTTACGCCTCCTTGGGATGCAGGAAACGATCCAACACCACGCGTTGCCGAACCACGAGGCTGGGCATGTCAGCCATGAAGGCGTTGAGGACATCGTCGACGATGCCTTCAGCGTCGGTCCCCCCACACGTGAAGCAATCGATGGCCAACCAACCGCGGTCAGCATAGCAATGCGCGCTGAGGTGGCTCTCGTCCAAGAGGACCACTGCGGCGAAGCCGGGAGGAGAGAGTGAACCGTCGAACACCGCGGCATGCGCGTGGACGTTTCGGGCCCCCGAACGCGCCACCGCGTCTTCCAGCACGGAGAGGACCCACGCCGCTTCGTCGGGGCCTGGCGAAGCGTATCCCGTGAGGTCGAGCACGACGTGCTGGCCGTGGGCGGCGAGGGCATCCTTGGACGTCAACGCGCGCCGGACCGTCAAATTGGATTTGAATCCATCAGTTCGGAGCACCTTGGGTGAAGGTATGACGGTTCAATGGGCTCCGAGCCCCAGCACGTCCGGCTGCGGCCTTCTCCCAACGGCCTGCTCGGCGTGCTGAAACGTGGGCTCCGACGATTTTCGTGGCCACCATCGCGGCCGTGAATTGGGTCAACGGTGTGCCGTCTTGGCGTGCAATTTCATTCACGTCCGCGCTGATGACGGTTGCCTTGGACGCTGAAAACACCGCTTCAATGGCCTGAACGGCGTGCCAATAGCTCAGCCCTCCGGGAACTGGCGTGCCGGTCGCAGGCACCAAGGTGCCGTCCAACCCATCGATGTCAAAGGTCAGATGGACGGGCCCTTCCAGACCCTTCAGCACCTCGATGAACGACGCCCAGTTCGCTTCGCCACCGCACGGCGCCATGACGTCCCGAGCAAACCACGTCGTGATGCGTGCGTCGTCGTCAATGCGCTGCTGTTCCTCGAGGCTGTGCGCACGAACGCCCACCTGAAGCAGGCGGCCGACGCCGAGATCGAGGGCACGCGCGGCGGCGCTCGCGTGGGAGAAGGGCTCGCCATCGAGCTGGCTTCGGAGGTCAGCGTGCGCGTCGATTTGCACCACGGTCAACCGACCGAGATCGCCTTCCAGCGCTGGATGATCCCGCAACGCCGCAAGCAGCGGAGGGAGGATGCCGTGTTCCCCTCCGAGGGCCATCGGAAACAGGTCCCCGGCGCACCATGGTCGAAGGAAGGCTTCCATGTCGTCGAGTTGCTCGAGGAGCGACCCAGCCTCAGAGGACCACGGCTTTTCGGTCCGGAACGCGAGGCCTGCGGGCAGGTCCTCGCCAAGCATGACCTCGTGCACTTCGACTTGGGCGCTGGCCTCCAAGCACGCCATTGGACCCTCCGCCGTGCCTTGGCCGTAGGAGGTGGTCAATTCGTACGGGAGCGGGAGGATGACGACGTCCGGTGCAACCGTGCCGTCCTCGGGCAAACCGAGGAAGGTGGGCAGGCCGTCGTCCATGTTTGGCGGGCATGGTTGCTCGTCATGAGCGTTCGCCCGAGGGGGCTTCCGGCAACGAAAGGCCGATTTCCGGAAGAGGGTTGATATAGGGTGTCGAACAATATACAGTACCGTTGCGGAGGAGAATTCGCGGCGAGGTGGGACGAACATGAGCATGACCCTGAAGGACCTCACGCGTGCCATCCAACAGCACATCGACACCGACATGGACGTCGAGGTCGCACGCGGCATGGCCGAGCACGCGCTGGGCTTCTTTGGGTTCTACAACCGAATCATCGACAACGCGCTCGAACCAAACGACCGCAACCTGTTCTACATGTTCCAAGATTGGGACCTTCTGACGACCGAGTCCGAAGAAACCACCCTGTGGGACGGACGCGAGTGGAGGATCCACTACTGGAAGTTCAAGCCCGACCTCCGCGAGCGTGTTGAGGCCTACATGCAGCGCAGCCTCGACACCGAAGAGGTCGACCCGTACGCGGACGTCTACGCCGGAGATGCGGCGATGATCTGGACGCGTGAATCGGAGCGCATCGCCAACCCCAACGCCTTCACGTCCGACTGGTGAGGGTGGGAAGGGTCATCAGACCCAAGCCCGTCCGCGTTCCATGCGCGGCCGTGCTTTGCTGCTGGTCGTGGTGCTCCTCGCACCGTTGGCGGCCGGAACGGTTCAAGCGCAGTGGCCCGAGGTCGTCGCTGAAGAAGCGTGGCCCGGCGAGCCCATCGACAACCACGTGCACATGACGTGGGCGGCGCTGACCTTGGAGGTCAACGGATGGGCCGACGATCACCCTGACATCGTTGACCTGATGGATGTGGGTGACTCTGAACTCGGGCGAACCCTCTGGGTCGTTCGCCTGTCGGATTGGTCGATGGACACCAAACCGAATGGAACGGCGAAGGAAATCATCTACATCGACGGCGGTCACCACGGCAACGAATACCTCGGTACGGCGCTGGCCTACCTCACCGCGAAATTCTACATCAACGAGTGGGAGGCCGGCAATCAGGAAGCCATCGACGTCTTGCAAAACACGGAGTTGCACATCCTCATCATGCTCAACCCCGACGGCAACGACATCGACACGCGATGGAACATCAATCAAGTGGACCTCAACCGAAATTACGACCACTACTGGAACACGTGTCCCACCACGCAACCGGGCAGCAGTGCCTTCAGCGAGTCCGAAACCCTGCACAATTCAGACTACATGAACGCCTACGTCACCGACGCCGACCTCTACGTCACCATGCACACGGGCGTGTGGATTATGCTCTACCCGTGGGGCAAGTGGGCCGACCAGCCCCCCGACTGGGAGTTGTTCTGGAGCATTCGAGACGAGGTCCACGCCACCGTGTCGGACATCCCCATCCAAAACGCCAACCAAGGCCTCTATCCCAACTGTGGCACCAGCCGTGACTACGGGTACGGCGTGATGGGCTTCCCAACCTTCACCTTTGAGACCGACGACGAACAATTCGTGCCAGGGAGCTTCGAATCCTTGCACAGCCGACTGGCCGAAGAACTCGACGTCATGCGTTACCTCATCAACAAGGTCTGGTATTGGAGGGCCCGGCTCGACGTCACCTCCCTTGAGGTCTACGACGGCAGCGTGTCGCTTGACGTGACCAACCACGGCTATGCGAGCACAACCAACGCGTCCCTCGAATACCGGCTTGAGGACGGAAGCGTCGCCTGGGCGTCCTCCCTGTTCAACGTCAACGCCACCACCTCAAAGACCGTGGACATGGCCTTTGAGACCAGCCTTCTCAGCCCCGGGGGATCGTGGAATTTGAACTACCAGAAGCGCGTCATCGACGCCTCAACATGGGTGAACGAAAGCGTCCCGGCGGAAGCCGTCGATGAATCCGGCGCGGCGGGCGCTGAGTCCATGCCGATCGCCACAGCGCCGCTGCTTGTGGTCTCCCTGCTCGCGGCCATCGTGGCTGAGCGCCGGAACGGCCGCGAAGGTCGCGCCGAAGATGCGACCGAGGATTGAAGTGCCACCCCTCGGTCCACGACCGGGAATCCACATGCGCATCGAAATCAGCCCGAGCAACACGCTTCACGGCACCCTCATTCTGCCCCTCACGCAAGGCGACGACGTCGCCGACGCCAGCCTCACTGGCGTGCCTTCCGCGCTCAAGGCGCAAATCGCCAACGCGCTCAGCGATGGCGACTTCAAGGGCAAGAAGGGCGAGATCCTCGCGCTGGTCGGAACCGGAGAAGGACGTGCTCTGCTCGTGGGCCTTGGCAAGACCAAGGACCTCGACCGTGACGTCTGGCGCGACACCGGCGCCAAGGTCACGGCGGCCATGAAGCCCAGCCACGGCAAGGAATTCACCGTCGCGGCCGAAGACGGCGACATGCACGACCTTGCCGCGATGGCCGAGGGCATGATGCTCCGTGACTACAGCTACGATGTGTACATCACCAAGGACGACGAAGACGACGAAGACGACAGCGAGGTCGTCGTTCGCTTCGCCTGCGAAGACGATGACACCGAACCGCTCGCGGCCATCGTCAAGCGCATGTCCGGCGTCGTGAAGGGCGTCCACCGCTCCCGCGACCTTGGCAACTGTCCCCCCAACGACCTCTACCCGATGGCCTACGCACGCCAAGCGATGGAGTTCGCCGAAACCTCCGACCGGCTCAACGTGTCCGTGATCACCTACGAGGAAGCCCTCGAGCGCGGCATGGGCGGCTTGGTGGCCGTCGGCATGGGATCCTCCCGCAAGCCCTGCATGGTCATCTTCGAGCTCAACGCCGAACAAGGCGGTCGGGCTCCCGTCATCGTCGGCAAGGGCATCACCTTCGACACCGGTGGCATCTCGATCAAGCCAAGCCCCTCCATGGACGAAATGAAGTACGACATGGGCGGCTCCTCGGTCGTCTTTGGGCTCATGCAGGCCCTCGTCGAGACCGGCTGGGAAGGCAAGGTCACGGGCATCGCCTGCATGGCCGAAAACATGCCTGCCGCCAACGCTCAGCGCCCAGGTGACGTCATTCGTACCTACTCTGGCAAGACCATTGAGGTGCTCAACACCGACGCAGAGGGACGCCTTGTCCTCTCAGACGGACTCTGGAAGGCCGGAGAGTACGACCCGGAATACATCATCGACCTCGCGACCTTGACCGGTGCGTGCGTGGTGGCCCTCGGCCACGAAGCCACGGGCCTTTGGTCCAACGATGACGACCTGCGCTCCCGGATTCACGAAGCGGGCAACGCGGTGGGCGAATTGGCCTGGCCGATGCCGCTGCTCCCCGCCTTCGAGAAGGAGATGACCGATTCCAAGATCGCCGACACCCGGAACCTCGGGGCCGGTCGATGGGGCGGCGCGAACACCGCAGCCGCCTTCCTGAAGCAATTCGTTCCCAGCCGCGGCGAAGGTGACGATGAGGAACAGATCCCTTGGGCGCACATGGACATCGCTGGCACTTACTGGGGCGCGAAGACCAACGCCACGGTCAAGCACGGCGCGACCGGCGTGCACGTTCGAACCCTGCACCACTTGATCACGGGCGAGTGAACACCACGTCGCATCACGCGGCGCTGAAGTGCTCGATGACCTTCCTGGTCATGTCGACGACGAGACCGACTTCCTCGCTGGTCAAACCAAAGTGAGGGGTGTATCGGAGCGCGTTGTGACCGCCGTGGATGATGCCAAGGCCGTGGCGGCGGCACCACATCTCCACCTTCTCGTCCCCGACCACGGGGAAGCGCGCCGGGTCCAGCTCAGCGCAAACCAGCAGACCCGTGCCTCGAACGGACAACACGGCGTCGGGATGATCGGCCATGACCCCCTCAAGACCTGCGACCAACTCGGCACCACGTGCGCGGATGTTGTCCCGCAATTCAGGGGTGATGCGGTCGAGCACGGCGATGGCGGTCTCAAGGGCACGAGGATTGGTGGTCATCGTGTTGCCGTAGATGCCGGTGACGTACTTGTCGGCCACCTCTGCGGTCATGCCAACCACAGAGAGCGGGAACTGGCCGGCGTTGATCGCCTTCGACCATGCTTCCATGTCAGGCGCTTCGGCGTCTTGGAAGCCTTCGTAGTCGACGATGCTGAGGCAGCCCTGACCACGGATGCCGGCTTGGACGGAATCGATGACCAGCATGCTGCCGTGTTCTTTGGTCAAACGGCGGGCCTCGTCGTAGAAGGCTCGCTCCACACAGACGCCTGGCGCTCCCTCGCCTTGCACAGGCTCAATGGCAAGCAGTTCGATGAACACACCGTCTGCATCGGCCTGTGCGAAGGCCGCCTGGAGGGCGGCGATATCGTTGGCGGGAATCAGCGCGAGGTTCTCCCGGCCTTGGAAGGTGTTCAGGTTCTTGTCGTAGCCGTCCTTGCACGAGTGCGAGATCTGCGCGGGTCGGTCGGTGCGCCCGTGGAACGCGCGCTCGATGGCCAACATTCGGGTGGGCTTTCCTTCGTGTCGACCCCCTGGACCCGTCATGTGGAGGGCATTCACGTCGCAAATGCGCATGCCGACCGTCATGCCTTCTGACCCGGAATTCATGCAGATGAAGCGGTCGAAGGGGCAGCCGTCCTCGCGGCTGTGCCCAATCTCGCGGCGCAGCCGTTGGATGAAGCGGTGCTGGCTGAACGACGGGGTCATGACGTTGGCCATCACGTGGTTGCTGGCCATCGCGTCGATGACGTCCTGAGGGCCGTGCCCCGCGCCCAACATGCCGTATCCGCCGTTGTCGTGCAACACTGCTCCATGAGCGGTCACAATCCAGGGACCGCGAGCAGCCAGCGCCACGTACGGATTGACGGTGGGGGCGGCGTAGAAGTTGACGAAACCGGATTGCAGGTCACGAACGAGATCGCCCTCGTCGCGGAACACCGCGCTTTCACCGAGTTCTTCCACCAGGACGTGGAGACGCTGCTCGGCTTCATCGATGGCTTGAACCAGGCGATCGTCCGACTCGAGGAATCGAGAAATCGTTGCATCGTCAAGCCCCGGGGTTCCGCTCGGGCCTTGTCGGGCACGGAGCGCATGGAGACGTTGGAGGGCATCGTGCTGCACGGCCGCGATGGTCATCGAGCAACCCACCTCAGGTCCAACCCATGAACTTGACCTTGCGGCCGTGGCGCAATTCGCCATACCTTGAAATACCCCGCCGCTGACGCGACTATGAAACCTAAGGTTCACTACTGAGGCGAGGTCATGACGAGCGGCGACGACTGGGAAGAACGGCTCATGGAGCAACTTCTGCAGATGTTGGCCACCTTCGGCATCGAGTTCGATCGCGATGATCTTGAGCGCATGATGGACCTGTTCCGGAACCACTTGGAGAACATGGGCCTCGACCTCGAGAAGGCCAACGGGGACGTGCGCTTCAACCTCGACATGGAGGAATTGGGCCGCCTGTTTCAGAACGGCGGGGGGCTCGAGGACCTCATGCGTGGCCTCGGTCTTGACGTGACCGTGGACGCAAAGCAGGTGGAAGTGGACGACGAAGCACTGGACGCGAACCCCGACATCGATTTGCCACCCAGCGATGTCTTCCTCGAAGACTGGAACATGATCATCACCTTGGACGTGGCCCGGAAAGCTGACCTCACGGAAGACCAAGTTGAACTGGCTCTGGTCGAGCGTGGCCAGCAAATCGAGGTGCTCCGACGCACCCAAATCACGCCAGTGGCTCGTGTCGCTCTGCCCCACCGCTGTGAGGACGTGGTTGATTGGACCCTGAACAACGGCATTCTGGACATCACCCTCCGGTTGGTGCCCCTGGAAAACGAGCCCGCTGAGTCGGACCTCGACGAGGCATACGACGACGAGCAACCCGTGGTTGAGGACGGCAGCATCGCCATCGATTTGGCCGACGATGATGACGACGAAGACGACGACGGTGGCATTCCCATTCTTTGAACACACTTGGAGGAACACACATGAGCAACGTCATTGGCATCGATCTTGGAACCACAAACAGCTGCGTCGCGACCATCGAAAACGGTGAAGCCGTCGTCATCACGAACGCCGAAGGGGCACGCACCACGCCCTCCGTCGTCGCCTTTGCGAAAGACGGTGGCGAACGGTTGGTGGGCGTGACCGCGAAGCGCCAAGCGGTCACCAACCCAGATCGCACCATGGTCTCCGTCAAGCGTCACATGGGCACGGACTGGTCCACGGACGTGGACGAAGCGTCCTACACGCCTCAAGAGGTCAGCGCCTTCATCCTGCAGAAGCTCAAAGCGGACGCGGAAGCCTACCTCGGTCACGACGTGACCAAGGCCGTCATCACCTGCCCGGCCTACTTCACCGACGCACAGCGCAAGGCCACCCGCGACGCCGGGCGCATCGCCGGGCTTGAGGTGCTGCGCATCATCAACGAACCCACCGCTGCCGCCCTGGCCTACGGCGTGGACAAGGACGTCGACCAGACCATCCTGGTCTACGACCTCGGTGGCGGTACCTTCGACGTCTCCGTGCTGGAGATCTACGACGTCGACGGCCAACCCCAAATCGAAGTCAAGGCGACAGCCGGCAACAACATGCTCGGTGGTGACGACTTTGACGAGACTGTGATTGAATGGCTGCTGGCCGAATTCAAGAAGAGCACCGGCATTGACCTGTCCGGCGATTCACAGGCCATGACTCGCCTCAAGGAAGCCGCGGAAAAGGCCAAAATCGAACTGTCGGGAACCCAGCAAACGCAGATCAGCTTGCCGTTCATCACCATGCGCGACGGCAACCCAGAACATCTCGACATCAGCCTCGCGCGGAGCACCTTCGAGCAGTTGACCTCGGGACTCGTTGAGCAGACGATGGCCCCAACCCGTCAAGCCATCAAGGACGCCGGCCTCAAGGCCGGTGACATCGACAAGGTCATCCTCGTGGGTGGCTCGACGCGCATTCCAGCCGTCCAGGAAGCCATTGAGAAGGAAACCGGCAAATCGCCCTACAAGGGCATCAACCCTGACGAAGCCGTCGCCCTTGGCGCTGCCCTTCAAGCCGGCATCATCGCTGGAGATCAGGGTGTTTCCGACGTGCTGCTGCTCGACGTGACCCCATTGACCCTTGGCATCGAAACCCTCGGCGGTGTGACCACCACAATGATCGAGCGCAACACGACCATCCCCACCCGCCGCTCCGAGACCTTCTCGACCGCGACGGACAACCAGCCAGCGGTGGAAATTCACGTGCTCCAAGGCGAGCGCGAGTTCGCAAAGGACAACGTGACGCTGGGCCAATTCCACTTGGTTGGCCTGCCTCCCGCCCCCCGCGGCATGCCCCAAATCGAGGTCACCTTCGACATCGACGCCAACGGCATCGTCAACGTTAGCGCCAAGGACCTCGGCACCGGCAAAGAACAATCCATTCAGATTGAATCCCAGACCTCGCTCAGCGAAGATGAAATCAAGGCCAAGATCGCCGAGGCGGAGGAATTCGCAGAGGCCGACAAGTCCCGCAAGGCCAAGGTCGAACTGCGCAACACCGCGGACCAAATCGTCTACCAGACCCGCCGGACCCTCGACGAAGCGGGCGACAAGTTGTCCGATGACGACACCTCGGGCGTTCGCGCCCACCTCGATGAACTCGAAGGGATGGTCCAGGACGACGAAGGTCGACCCAAGGACATCGAGGACCTCGATGAAGCCAGCATCCAGGCCAAGGTCGGGGAGATCGAGCAGGCCATGCACGGTATCTCCGCCAAGCTCTACGAGGCCGCTGCAGCAGAAGCAGCCACAGAAGGCGGCGAAGAGGACGGCAACATCAGCGTCGAAGACGACGTGGTGGACGCCGATTTCGAAGTCGTCGACGAAGACTGAGCCGACGCACGGTTGAAGACGTGCCCCCCGGTGGTTGCGCCATGGCCGAGGCTCCGGTGCTCGAAGACACCGAGCGCACGACGGGCCGTGTGGCGCTTCGAAAGAACATCGCGGCCGCGATGGCGCTCTCGGGTGCAGTACGCAGCACCCTTGGTCCGAAGGGATTGGACAAGCTTCTGCTCGACGATGAGGGACGCACCCTCGTCACGAACGACGGCGTGACGGTCCTCGAAACGGCGCGCGTGGAACATCCGGTGGCGCGCATGCTCATCGACGCTTCATCCGCCCAGGACCGCGCCGCACGTGACGGCACCACATCTGCGGTGGTCATCGCCGCTGAACTGCTTCGCAACGCTTGGCACCTCGTGCTCCAAGGAGTCCACCCGAGCACCATCGTCCGCGGCTACCGCATGGCGGAGTCTGAAGCCATGGCTCACCTTGAGGAGCTCGCCTTCGAAGGCAGCGAGGAGGACCTCACCACGGCCGTTCGCTCCAGCTTGGCTGGGAAAGCGAGCCGCGCCGTCCAGGATCGGCTCGCTGATTTGGCCATGGAAGCCGCGATGTGCGTCGAGCGAACCGTGGACGGCGTCTTCGAGGTGGACCCAACGCGGGTCTCAACGGTCATGGCCGTTGGCCGTCCCGCCACCGACTCGGAGATCGTCGAAGGGCTCGTGCTTCAGAAGCGGCGTGCGCACCCAGACATGGTCAAACTCGTGGAAAACGGCACCATCGCGCTGCTCGATGGCGGGCTGGAGCGACGAAAGATGCGTGGAGACGTGACCTTCCAAGCCACCACCCCCGACGTCTTGGACGCCCTCCGCCGCCGTGAAATCGAACGCTTGCTGGACGACGTCGAGGCGGTCGCGGCCGCTGGCGTGGACGTCCTGGCCGTCTCAGGAGCCATTGACGACGAGGCGCACCGGCGCTTGCTTGACCTTGGCATCCAAGCCTTCCGCAGGGTGCCTGGGAACGATCTGGACGTGCTCGCTCTCGCCACCGGCGCTACGGTGTTCCACCACGTGGATGCACTGCACGCCGACGCTTGTGGACGCGTGCTCGAAAGCCGCTCGCACATGCTTGGGGACCTTCATCACTGGACCGTGCGCGGGGAAGGTCATGCAGCGACGCTCATCGCACGAGGCAGCGGCGATGAAATCGTCGAGGAAACCTCCCGCTGTTTCGATGATGCCCTCGGCGTCGCGGCGCACCTCCGCAAAGATCGACGCTTGTTGGTCGGGGGCGGTGCGAGCCATGTTCACCTTGCACGCCACCTCAGGCGCTTTGCCGAAGCCACGCCAGGGCGAGAGCAAATGGCCATCGAGGCCTTCGCTGACGCCTTGGAAGTCATTCCGCGCGCCTTGGCAGAAAACGCTGGCTTGGACCCGATCGACGCGCTGCTCGACGTGACCGCTGCCCAAGCCGATGCCGTGAATGGGGCGGAGCGCATTGGCTTGCACCTTGAACAGCACGTCCCCGCCGACCTTGGGGCGGCTGGAGTGCTTGAGCCGCTCAGCGTGATTCGACCCACCGTAAGCGGTGCCACCGAAGCCGCATGCGCGGTGTTGAGGATCGACGACGTGCTTTGGGCGCGCCTCGAGGCCCAAATTCCGGACGACATCCAGGCTCAACTGGACGCGATGGGCGAGCAGGACGCCTGATATGGCCGCCTCGGCGAACCGGCCTGTACCGCTTTGCCTCAACACGAGCGTTCATATGCCGTCCGACAGCCCGGGGCATGTGACTTCCGAGGGAGATTCCATTACCGTCGGTATTGACGACCTTGCCATTCACGTTCCTCGCTTGTACCTCGACATGCGTGAGTTTGCTGAACTCCGCGAGGCGGATTATGACAAACTGAACAAGGGACTGGGCCTCTCCGCGATGGCCATCCCCGACGTTCACGAGGACACGGCGACCATGGGCGCCATGGCCGTGATGCGGCTGATCGACCGCAACGGCCTCGACCCGAGGGGCATCGGCCGCCTCTACCTTGGCACCGAATCTGCGCTCGACGGAGCCAAGCCCACCGCGACCTACATCGTTGACATGCTCACGCAGCGTTACGCCTCGCGCTACGGTGAGGATTGCTTCCAGAACTGCGACGTCGTCGACATGACCTTCGCGTGCATCGGCGCTGTTGACGCCCTCCACACCACCTTGGACTGGTGCGCTCGAAGCACCGATGACGACGAGCGAATTGGCATCGTCGTCTATGCGGACAACGCGAAGTACGAACTCGGCTCACCCGGGGAGTACACGCAAGGCGCCGGAGGTGGTGCCCTGCTCATCCGTCGGAACCCACGTTTGCTCGTCATCCCGGATTGCTGGGGCATCTCCACCAGCCCCGCGCACGATTTCTTCAAGCCACGCCGCGAGATGAGTTTGCGCGCCGTCATGGGCGACGTGCTCGATCTTGCACGAGAAACCGGAGCGAACCTGAAGGAAGGCATCCTTGACCGCATGGTCCGTCACCTGCCCGGCTCAGCCCTGCGCAGACTCGGCATTTTCGCGCACGGCGAAGAGCGCATCAGCATCCACCGTGACGAGCCGGTGTTCGACGGGCAGTACTCGAACCGCTGCTATCAGAACGCCGTCCGCGACGCCTTCCTGGATTTCCAGCGACGAGCGGCCCGGACGGGCCGTTACACCCACGACGAGGACGATCGGTTCACCGAACAGTGGGAACGCATCATCATGCACCTGCCATACGCCTTCCAAGCCAAGCGCATGTTCCCCGCCGTGTTCCATCGTGACCGAGAAGGGACGGCGATGTGGGACGACGTGGAAGCCATCGTCGGCGCGCCACCCGAGCGCGAGGACGGTCAAGACGACGCGGCATGGGAGAAGGCGATGGACCAGTACCGTCGTGCCATCTCCAAGACCGAGGCCTACGTGACCTTCCATCGTGACCGCATCGAGAAAGGGCAGCGCGCAAGCAGCCTGATCGGCAACCAGTACACAGGAAGCATCTTCCTTGCTCTCATGTCGACGTTCGAATCTGATCTCGAGGACAACACGGACCTCGATGGCGTCCGTTTCGGATTGTGCGGATACGGGTCAGGTGCCAAAGCCAAGGTCTTCGAAGGCGTCGTTAGCCCGAATTGGCGCGAAGTGGTGTCCCGCTGGAACCTCTTCGAGCGCCTGGCCGGCCGCGTGGCCATCGACGCCGTGGTGTACGAAGAACTCCACAAAGGGGTTCGCGAGGCCTCCGTCGTGCCGCCCAACGAAGAGTTCGTCCGCTCGGAAGAAGAGGAAAGCGACCTTGAGGGCGCACGCCGATACTCCTGGATTTCAGCCTGAACCCTGCAGGTCAAACCTCAAGGGTCGTGGGCCCAAGCCTTGCTCGTGCACGCCGAGGGCACCATGCTAGCGTGGACAAAAGTCCGCGACGAACCCGATGGCTTTGACCTCGTGGAGCATCCCATCCCAGTTCCTGGTGAAGGAGAGGTGTTGGTTCGCACCCGGGCGACCAGCATCTGCGGCACCGACCTGCACATCTGGCAATGGGACGAGTGGAGCCGCGAGAACGTCCCCCTCGGAACGGTCACCGGCCACGAAACGTGCGGAGAGATTGCTGCCATCGGGCCAGGCGTGGTGGACCGTCACGTCGGTGACCTGGTCGCCATCGAGTGTCATTTGGCATGTTGGGCGTGTCCGCGGTGCGACGAAGGAAACGCCCACGTCTGTGAAAACGGGACCATTTTTGGCGTCCACGACCATGGCGCTTTTGCGCCCTATTTCGTCGTTCCAGCGGTCAATGCACGGCCCATCCCTCGAGGGCTGAAGCCCGAACACGCCTCGATTCAAGACCCGCTTGGCAACGCGATCCACACGCTGACCGGAGGCCCCATCGAGGGGGCGACCGTCGCCGTTCACGGGCTCGGGCCAATCGGCTTGTTCGCCGTCAACGCGGCAAAGGCCATGGGCGCCGCCAAAGTCATCGCCGTAGATTGGGACAACCGCTTCCGCATGGACCTCGCCGGACAGCTCGGCGCAGACCTTGTGCTCGGAAAGGACCACGACGTCGTCGCTGAGATCCTGGCGGCGACCGATGGACGGGGCGTGGACAACGCGTGCGAGTTCTCTGGCGCACAAGCCGCACTGGCCAACGCCATCCGGTCCACACGCATGGGCGGCTTCGTGAACGTGCTTTCGGTGTACGGCACCTCCATGCCGGAGGTGCCGATGAACGAGGTCGTGTTCCGCTACCTCCACCTCAAGGGCATCAACGGCCGCAAGATGTGGAGCACTTGGGATCGCATGCACGCGCTGCTTGAGGCAGGAGCCATCGACGTGGAGCGCATCGTCACGCACACCCTTCCCGTGACCGAATTCAAGCAAGGCATGGACTTGGCCGGACGTGGAGACTGCGGCAAAGTGGTCTTGATCTTTGACGAAGATTCGGCCAAACCGTGAAACCAAAAAGCGCTCAGGCCCCATCATGGGCGATCCGCGTCAAGATTTGCATCAAGGCACCTTTGTCTTCGGTGCCCCGATGGGTTTGGCTGGATGGGTCGCCATGGGCATCGGCCTGCTCATGCTGGCCATCGCTGTGCCGACCTTCATCATGGCAGGCACCTTGGTCGATGCTCCGCCCCCGGCGGAGGTGCCGGTGGTCGCTGACCCTGGTGGGGAACAACCTGACGACGCACCCACCGTCTTACGCGAGGGGCGACAAGGCGACGAAGGACACTGGGTTCGTACCACGGCCACGACCACGAAGACGTACGCAGAAGTGACGTGCACAACCAACGAAGAAGGTGATGAGTCTTGGAGTTTGTACGTCCTCAACCCACGTTCAACCTTCAATCTGCCAAACGGTGACACGTTGGAGTTGACCAACCCCAGTGCGCCGCACGGCTACCCAACGCCAGGCTGCTCAGACTATACCATTCAGGCCGGCGAAAACGTGGAGCTGCTGGTGTTCGTCAACCATGAGACTGGAGAGGAAGAGGTGCTTGGGGTTGGCGTTCGCGGTGAACAGGCGCATCGCCCCATCGGTCGAATGACCGCGTTCACCACCTCCTTCGCCACGCTGGCCATCGCCTCGCTGGTCCTGATGGGATCCACCTCGCCGCCCGGTGCGCGCATGCTCAGGAAACTGCAGCGCGCACATGACCCGCACCCCCGCCTCCATCAGGATCAGGAAGGCCTGCGCTATGCGGTGGCCCCGGAATGGGAAGGGGACCAACACGACTGGGTGTTCGACCCGCCCGGAGTGGAAGCATGGAACCGCAGCATGCCGTATGCGGCAGACAACCCCGAGGCCTTGCTGCCCGAGCACCCCAACAACCTCGGGAAACTTCACTTGGCGACCTTCACCATGTATTCCGTCTGGGGATTCGGTTTCGTGGCGGCGGTCACGATGCTCGGCATCTACTCAGACCGTGCGTACGGGACCGTTGGACGCTTCATCATGCAAGGAGGGCTCGCCCTGTTCAGCGGCTTGGTCTTCTGGGCCTCGTGGGGACGCTGGAAGCGTCTGCACAGCATCATCGACACCCCGACCTCTCCGGTTCGCTCGGTGGCCGTCGGGATGGCCGAGGTGGTCGGAGAAGTTCGCCCAGCCGCCTCAGGCTCCCTGCGCGTCACCGTTGGAACCCAGACCGTTCCTGGCTCAAGCACGGCCATCACCGCCCTGACCAGCGGCGTGGCCAAAGCGGCCATCAAATCGATGACCGGCCAACACCTTCAGCAGCACACCGTGGACGGCGTGGTCGCCTTCAAGTGGCTGCAGGAGGTCTGGGAAACCCGCGGCAGCGGGGACGAAAAAGTCACCAAGTGGTGGCATGAGGCCGACGACAAGGGATCCACGCCCTTCCTCATCCACGACGGAACCGGTGGCCTGTATGTGGACCCGGCCACGTGGCTTGACCGCTCGTGGGCTGCAGCCACACAGGGCAAAGGCTCTCGCATGGCGTCCTTGTTTGGCGGTGGACGCTCGACGTTCAACTTCGGCCCGGCCATCTTCGACTGGCAGGTCGGCAACATCGTGAGCGTGGGCTCCGTGACGGGCATCAACCGTCCGCGTCGATGGACGATGCACTGCTTGCGCATTGGCGATCCCGTGTACGCGCTCGGGAAGGTGCAACCGCGCCCAAGCGCTGATCTGGCCGCGGAAGGACTCGACGGCAGCGTGCCATGCTCGAACCTCATGATGACCGGCGAAGACGACATTGGCGTCTCGGCCAGCATGCACCGCGGCACCGAATTGTCGGTGATGTGCGCGGTCCGCTCGACCACGGAAGCCATCATCACACCGGCGCTGATGGTCATCGCTGCCGTGTTGCCCATCCTGTTGTAAGCCCCCGGATTCCATCACGCAACGCTCATAGAGGGCGGGCAACGGATTCTCATCCCGTTGGGGGCCATGCGATACATCGTTGTCTCAGGTGGCGTCCTCAGCGGACTCGGTAAAGGCGTCACGGCGAGCAGCATTGGCGTGTTGATGAAAGCCTGCGGCCTTCGGGTCACCTCCATCAAAATCGACCCCTATCTCAACTCGGACGCAGGAACGATGAGTCCGTTCGAGCACGGCGAGGTCTTCGTGCTCGACGACGGCGGGGAAGTCGATCTCGACCTTGGGAACTACGAACGCTTCCTCGATTTGAACCTCGGACGGGACAACAACCTGACCACTGGAAAGGTGTACTCGAAAGTCATCGAAGCCGAACGGCGCGGCGATTACCTCGGCAAAACCGTTCAGGTCATCCCGCACATCACGGACGCCGTCATGGATTGGATCGAGACCGTCGCGCACCAGTGCAGCGACGACTCCGGTCTCGAGCCGGAGGTGTGCATCATCGAGTTGGGCGGCACCGTCGGCGACATCGAATCCGCCCCTTACGTCGAAGCCCTCCGGCAGTTCCAGTTCCGCGTCGGTCGAGACAACGTGACCTTCGTGCACGTCTCCCTCGTTCCAGTGATGGGGCCGGTGGGTGAACAGAAGACCAAGCCCACCCAACACACGGTCAAGGAACTCATGGGGCTGGGCATCACCCCCGACATCCTCGTGTGCCGGTCCTCCGCGCCGCTGAACCCAGAGACGCGGGCGAAACTGGCCGCCTTCTGTCACGTGCCTCAGGAGGCCGTCATTTCAACCCATGACGTCCCGAACATCTACCACGTTCCCCTGATGCTCGAAGCGCAGGGGCTCTGCGCCACCCTTGGCCTGAAGGTGCAACCGAACGGACTCCTCGACGACTGGCGCAGGATGGCCCACCACCTGGATGCGCTCCAAGAGAACGTCACCATCGCCATGGTGGGCAAGTACACCGACCTGTCGGACGCCTATCTGTCGGTCATCAAGGCGCTTCAGCACGCGGCCATGGCCGCTGACCGCAAGTTGACCATCGACTGGCTGGAGGCCGGTGAACTCGAGCACGGGGTGGCCGATGACGTCCATGCAGACGCATGGAAGCGGCTGCGCGCCGCAGACGGCATCCTCGTACCGGGCGGGTTCGGGCACCGTGGTGTCGAAGGGAAGATCCTCGCCGCCAATTACGCACGGACCAACGGCGTGCCCTACTTCGGCATCTGCCTTGGCCTCCAAGTGGCCGCCATCGAATTTGCACGCAACGTGCTCGGCATGGAGGGCTCCACCTCCACGGAATTCGACGAGGACTGCCCCAACCCTGCGGTGATTTTCATGCCCGAGATTTCCACGACCCATTTGGGCGGCACCATGCGGCTTGGCAGCCGTCCAACCCTGTTCCAAGTGGACGATTGCAAGGTCAAGCGCCTCTACGGTGGCTCGGAGAGCGTCGATGAACGCCACCGCCACCGCTACGAGGTCAACCCCGAACTGATTGAGCGCCTTGAGGCCGCAGGCCTGACCTTTGTCGGCAAGGACGAGACCGGCCAGCGTTGTGAGATCCTGGAATTGCCTGACCATCCTTACTTTGTGGCGGTGCAGTACCACCCCGAATTCAAGTCACGGCCAGGGCGACCGAGTCCTCCTTTCCTCGGACTCATCCTCGCCGCGAGCGGCCAACCTCTGCCCTGAGCGTTCAAGAACCCTCGACGCCGATGCGTGCGCATGAGCGCCGTCGAAACCGCCCTCATCGCCGTTGGATTGGCCGCCCTTGTGGGTGGATTGGCGTGGACCTTGGCGGGCCGGAAGGCTGCCGAGGCGCGAGCGGAAGACGGTGCCAAAATCGCGCAATTGGAGGCGATGATGGCTGCAGCAGCTGGGCAAGAACAGGCCCTTGAGGACCGCATGACGGCCCTGGGCAGCCGCTTGGCCGAACAGCAGCGGAAAGACTTCCTCGACATCGCTGAGGAACGCTTCAAGCGATTGCAAAGTGAGGCAGAGAAGGAAGCCAAAGCCCAGATCACAGAAATGGAAGGGCTCGTGAAACCCATCGAAGAATCCCTCGCCAACCTTGGGGAAGCCACCCAAGCGCTCGAGGAGAAGCGCATCGGCGCCATCGCGGGCGTGGAGCGGCAGATGCAGGAGGTGGGAGCGCTCGCTTCTCGTCTCGGAACGGAAGCCAGCAACCTGTCCACGGCACTGAGGCGATCCTCTGCCGTTCGCGGCGACTGGGGCGAAGTGGCCCTTCGGAACATCCTCGAACTGGCAGGATTGAACGCCCATGCCGATTTTGAGGAGCAGGCCAGCACGGACACGGGCCGGCCAGACGTCATCGTCCACTTGCCTGGCGAGGGCGTCATCCCCATTGACGCGAAAGCGACCGCCAAGCACTACCTTGAGGCCTTGGAGGTCGAGGAAGGCCCGCACCGTGAGGCCTTGATGGATCAGCACGCGAAGGCCCTGCGTGGGCGCGTCACGGAACTGACCCGCAAGGAATACTGGAGCAGTTTCGGGGACCGGGCACAATTCGTGGTGATGTTCGTGCCGTCCGAGGCGCTCATTTCAGCGGCCTTTGACCGCGATCCTGGCCTGCACGAATGGGCGATGGACCGGCGCGTCGTCATCGCTTCGCCGGCTTCGCTCATCGCCCTGCTGCGCACGGTGGCGCTCACGTGGCAGCAGGTCCAATTTGCCCGACAGGCCGAGGAAATCGTCGGCACTGCGCGGGAGTTCTACGGCCGCATGGCGACATGGTCGGCCCATTTTGCCAAGGTCGGAAAAGACCTGGGCAAGGCGACGGATGCCTACAACAAAGCCGTCAACAGCTGGGAAGGTCGTGTGCTCCCGCAGGCGCGCCGCCTGGAAGACATGCAAATTTCAGACAACACTGCGGCGCAGCTGGAGGACCTGCCAAGCGTTGACATGGCGCTCAAGGCACCGACCGTGATCGAAGACGAATGATCAGCCGTTCATCACAAAGTAGACGAGCATGCCGAGCGCGATGATGCAACCCCCAATGCTGACACCAATGAGGATCTTCATGTCACGCTGGTGACCCTTGCCCGACCAGATTTCCGTAAACCCACACGTTGTGCAACGGTAGAAATTGCCCGCCGTCATGTTCCCCCACGACCCAAGGCTGTTGATCTTGATGTCCGTGCTCTGGCACTTTGGACAGACGCCGCTGTTCTTCATGGCCGGAATGGGGACGAGAGGGGCCAAGAAGGTCCCGGTCAGGCACCGTGCACGCGCATGACCCGCGTGGTTCTGAAGCCCTGCAGGACCTTCACGAAGCGACGCTCAAGGAAGGTGGCGTCGAGGTCAGCGGAGCCCGTATCGATACGCAGCGACGACAAACCGAGCAATTTCGACGGCGTGGCCACCGCCAGCAGATGATCGAGGCCGATGGCCAGCAGAACATCGGGCGACAACTGCAGGTTCCCTCGCCCGATGAGGAATCCTTGACCGCCCATGGGTGAGAGCAGGAGCACCCGCGGCCCTTCATGGGCCCGAATCACGTCGAGCAACGCGGCCTCATCGAGGTCCGCATGCACCTTTCCGGCGTGCACCACGTCGATGCCGAGCAGCGTCAGGTCAAGATCGAGATGGCGCCCGATGGTACGCAGCGTGCCGCCGCTGCCCCAGACGACCATGAGGTCCTCGTCCTCCATCAGCAGGCGGACGTGCTCGGCCATGCCTTCGATGGTGTCCTCTTCGGACTCACGCTCGACCTGTTCCTTGGCGCCCTGCATGAAGCGTGGGCTTGCCGGCGTCCAAGCTTCACCGTACATCCGGACGCGCCATTCCCCCTTCAGGTAAACCTCCTCGTCGAGGTCCATCACTTCGGTCAGGGCCGTCCGCAAATCGCCTTGCGCGAAGGCCATCAGCACCTCGGCTGCGGCCGTCGGCGTGGTCGCAAAGCAACCGCTGTGCATCTTGACGCCACCGGGCACGCCGATGAGCGGTGTTGTGGCCGCTTCCTCACCGAGCCGGCCGAGGGCCTCGACGATGTCGCGGGTCGTGCCGTCGCCGCCCGCATAGAGCACCGCATCAACACCCGCTGAAAGCAGCTCACCGACCAACTCGGCGGTTGAGGCGGCGCTGGTCGTGTCTGGCGTGGTCCCAATCGCCTCGAAGGACGCGCCATCGGCGAGCCAAGCATCGCCCATGCGCCCGGTCCAGCCGACAAAGGTGGGATTCAGTTTGGTGCGGTTCAGCGGCGAGGCCAAGAGGTCGGCAAAGGCGCGCAGGGCCTCGTTCATCCTCGGACCGGCGCGATCCTCTGCGCCCGCTGCGCGCGCTTCGGCCGCTCGCCCGTCGCTGCCCTTGAAGGCGAGACGGCCGCCGAGACCGGCGTCTGGATTGACGACCAGACCGATGCGCATGGTCAGCGGAGCGGTGGGAGCCTCATCAAGGTCCGCTCGGAACCAGCGCCATCTTCATCGCGCTCCTGCGCTCTCGGCAGGGCATGGAGCGACGCCATCCCGACGACACCACACCACGGGTGGAGGACCTCTTTGCTGCAGGCATCGAGGAGATGCAGGCGGCCCTAGAAGCCCCGGTGACCGAGGAAAAAGCGGAGACGCCTCCGGAGCCGGCGCCCACGCCGACACCGGTCAACTACACGGGTGGCACGCAAGCGAAAGCCGCTGACGTCATGCACGTCGAAGGCCGTGAACCTCGCACTCCGGCCCCAAAGGTCGACCTTATCGCTCGACCAACCGTGGACCTCGCGGACGACGACGATATCGCGTGGTGAGCCGTTCAGCGACGGACGGTTCAAGTGGTCGAGCCCGACCCCAAAGCCGAGGGAGTACCATGGCGATGGTCCACGTCACGCTGCCCGACGGCACCGTCAACGAGTACGCGGCAGGCATCACCGCAGGTGAAGTCGTCACCGACGCCCTCGGCCGCAAGCACGGCTGCGTGGCGGCCACCGTCAACGGCGTCGAGCGCGACCTGTCCACTGCGCTCCATGAGGACTGCAACGTCACCGGCATCTCTGGGGACAGCGACGCAGGCATGCACATCCTCCGTCACTCGGCTGCCCACCTGCTGGCCCAAGCGGTCACGGCGCTCTACCCCGACGCCAAGCCGACCATCGGTCCCGCCATCGATCGCGGCTTCTACTACGATTTCGCCATGGAGCCGATCGGCGAAGGCGACCTCAAGGCGATTCAGAAAAAAATGCACGAGATCGCCCGCCGCAACCACACGGTGGAACGCGTGGAGCTGGACGAGGGTGACCTGCGCGAGCACTTTGCCCACAACCCGTACAAGATCGAAATCATCGACGACAAACTCGAGGACGGCGACGGCTCGACCATCTACCGCCAAGGCGACTGGTACGACCTCTGCCTTGGCCCGCACGTGCCCACCACGGCCACGCTCATGCACGTGCGCTTGACCTCGGTGTCCACCGCCTACTGGCGTGGTGATCAGGACCGCGAACAACTCGTTCGCATCTACGGGCTGGTCGAGCCCTCGAAGGAGGCGCTCAAAGCGACCCTCGCACGCCTCGAGGAAGCGAAGAAGCGCGACCACCGCAAGTTGGGCAAGGAATTGCGGCTCTTCCACGTGGACGAAGAGGTCGGCCAAGGCCTCATCCTCTGGACGCCGCGCGGCGCCGTCATCCGGCAGGAACTCCAGGACTTCATCAGCCACCACCTTCGAAGGCAGGGCTACAGCCAAGTGTTCACGCCGAACATCGGAAAGCTCGATCTCTACCGCACGTCGGGCCACTTCCCCTACTATCAGGACAGCCAGTACCCGCCCTTGGTCGAACGCGACCTGATGAAGCGGCTTTCCGACGAAGGCTGCACCTGCGGCGAGTTGTCAAACATGATGTCCGCCGGCGACATCGAAGGCTACCTGCTCAAGCCGATGAACTGCCCGCACCACGTGAAGATCTACGCCTCACAAGCCCGCTCCTATCGGGACCTGCCGCTGCGCTTGGCCGAATTCGGCACCGTCTACCGCTGGGAACAGTCGGGCGAAATCTCGGGCATGACCCGTGTGCGTGGCTTCACCCAGGACGACGCGCACCTCTTCGTGACCGAGGACCAAATCGCGCAGGAAGTGCTGGGCTGCATCGAACTGGTGCAGATCATCTTCGGCACGCTCGGCATGGAAGACTACCGCGTTCGCGTGGGCCTTCGCGACCCTGACTCAACGAAATACGTCGGCGACCCCGCCCGCTGGGACAAGGCCGAGCAAGCCTGCCGTGACGCGGCGGAAAGCCTCGGCGTGGCCTGGACCGAGGAGCCCGGTGAAGCCGCCTTCTACGGTCCCAAGATCGACTTCGTGGTGAAGGACGTCATCGGACGCGAATGGCAACTCGGCACCGTTCAGGTGGACTACAACCTCCCCGAGCGCTTCGATTTGACCTACAAGGGAAGCGACGGCGAGATGCATCGCCCGGTGATGATCCACCGCGCGCCCTTCGGGTCGATGGAGCGCTTCGTCGGCGTGCTCATCGAGCACTTCGCCGGCATGTTCCCCACGTGGCTCTCGCCCACGCAGGTCCACATGCTGACCATCTCCGAGAAGCACGCCGCGTACGCGGCCGAACTGGCGGCTGACCTGCGCGAGGCCGGCGTTCGTGTGCAAGTGGACGACAGCGACGACACCATCGGCAAGAAGTTGCGCACGCATCGGAAGATGCGCCCGGCCTACCTGCTCATCCTCGGCGAGTCCGAAGTGGAAGGGCGGACCG
>CEUV01155896.1_pt1 | contig 32541 bp, 16 predicted proteins | sample 356401 | NCBI WGS metagenome assembly CEUV01 (sample SAMEA2622710, study PRJEB7988) | marine metagenome | isolation source: saline water (ENVO:00002010), including
ATGCTCAGAGTTTGCATGGTCGTCGATACACAATATGGCAATAACTACTGGCAGCGACAGCACATCTGGCTGTGAGTTATGGATTAGCCAAGGCACTTTGAGCACTACCCAACAATTGTTGGACATAAATCCCGGAATTGCTGATTCGAGTCCAGGTTTGCATCTCGGATTTACGCCCATTGTAGTCGAAGGCGAAGAATTGTGGCTTTTTGATGCTGATAGTGGAGTTAATGGACGAGAGTTATGGGTTAGTGATTTATCAGCCAGTGGAACAATGCAACTTACCGGCTATAGCGGTGATGGAATTAATGCTGATGCGTCAAGCGAATTATGGATGGATGGCCTAATATTTACAGATTCTAATCATGACATAATGTGGACTGATGGGCTCAACCTTTACCCCTTATTCGATGCCCCATTTATTGCAAGCGATGCGCAATTACAATTAGATGTAAGCCAATCAAAACTATCATCCCACACCGATACAGCGTTTGTGACTGATGAAAGTGGTGTGTGGTTTTCAGCAATCCATGATGACATCGGTTTTGAAATGCACCATTTGACCAAGGAAGGAGCATTCACTTCGTGGGATTTAAACGTCTTTGAAGACAGTTCACCTACTGCTATTTTAGGGATGGGCAATAGTGCCTTACTGGTTGCTGATGATGGAATAAATGGCCGCCAATTAGTCGAATTACAAACTTCTGGAGCCCATAACTGGTTGACTTCAATGTCCCTTCAGAGCAATGGCAATCCCCCGACTAATGTTGGTGAAAATCTCGGGCTAAACCTAATTTCCAACAAGATAATATTTGATGCTCAAATTACCAGCGTAGATCCAACCATTTGGGCCTATGACTTGGCTAATAGTACGCTAACGGAATTGTCAAGCATCATGGTTGCACCCAGTGAAAGGGTTGCTCCGGTCACACTGGACAATCGACTGTGGTTTGATTGCATCACAGCAAGTTCTGCTGAAGAATTATGTGTCAGCGATGGAACAACTGCTGGAACAAAAATGATTCATGAGTTTCAAACCGGCATGGTTTCAGCTGAAATACGAAGTTTGGTTGCTGTCGATAATCACTTGCTAGTAATTGCTAATGGTGAAGAAAACAGTCAAGATACTGGGCATTGCCTGTGGAGTTTTGATGTCAATTCATTGCAATCCGAACTGGTATATGACCCATGGCCAGGCTCTGGAAATAATTCACAAGCAGGAATTTACAGCGAGTTAATTGGTTCTAATGATGTGGTCTTGTTTGTTGCTGACGATGGCGTGACTGGTCAAGAATTACACATGTGGAGCCCGCTTAGTTTGGGGCAAGATTGGTTAATCTGGTAAGTTACTTTTTCTTGCCTGAGCAATAAGGACAAGATTGAGCAATTACATACTCATCTGTATTCTGTTCCTCAAGCAATAATGGCTCACGACAAGCATAGCACTGAACAACATCGGTTTCCTTGAGTTGAGGATTTAGGGCTACTCTGCGGTCAAATACAAAGCAATCACCGTTCCAATAGTCGCCCCCAACTTCCTCGAAATAACCTAGAATACCCCCTTTCAACTGCATAACATTTGAAAAACCGGCATCCATCATTACTACGCTGGCTTTTTCGCACCTAATACCCCCTGTGCAAAACATCACAACAGGCTTATCTTTCAGTTTGACATCTAACTCACTAACCGCACTGGGAAAATCTCTAAACGAACGTATGTCCAGTTCCAAGGCATTTTCAAAGGTACCAATACGACACTCATACTCGTTTCTTGTATCTAATACAATGACTTCCTCGCCAGCATCGAGCATTTGTTTGAACGCAGTCGGAGTAATCTCATCACCTGTCAGTTCGGCGGGTTTTATGTGGTTAAGTCCCAGCGATATTATCTCTTTTTTGAGCCGTACATTCATGCGACGGAACGGTTGATAATCAGAGTATGACACCTTGAGTGGAATGTCTGTGAAGCGTTCATCACTATCCAAAAATGCCTTGAATGATTCTATTGAATCACTACTGCCGGCAAGAAAGAAATTAATTCCTTCATGGGCGAGAAGAATCGTACCCTTTAGTTCAAGTTCTTGGCAAATATCTCTGAACGGTTGGCGTAAATCATCACGGTCGGGCATATCGATGAAACGATAGCCTGCAATGTTGACAATATCGCCGGACATGATTGCTCGTATGGCGGATGATTTTTATGACCATCGAATTCAATTGCGCCAATCATGCTTAGACGCTAATGGTCGACGCCATCCTTGGCCAAAGGCCTTGCTGGTAACTCTGGGCGCTGGTGACATCTGCCATCGCTTGTGTTCATTTTTCTCGAGTCTAGTAAGGACATCAACAACAATTTCACGATTAAAACCCGAATTGACAATGTCATCTGCATCCATAGTATGCTCTATGTGTAGTCGAAGAATTTCATCAAGCACGGCATACGGTGGCAAAGAATCTTCATCTTTTTGATCAGGTGCAAGTTCTGCTGATGGCGGCTTAGTCATAGTTGACTCATTTACTGGTGGCTCATCACCCAGTTCTATCGCTCGCTGATTGAATATTTCAGCTAAGGCATATACCTGCATCTTGTACAAATCTCCAAGTGGCGTATATCCACCAGCCATATCACCATACAAGGTGCAGTAACCCTGAGCCAGTTCCGACTTATTGCCCGTGGCGATTGCCATTCGGTTTTCTGCATTGGCGTGTGCCATGACAATCATACCCCGCAATCGTGATTGAATGTTTTCAGACGCAACAGGGTTGCCTTCACTAAGATTCAATCTAATGCTGCCTTCAAATGAAGAATGCATCTCATAAATAGGTTGTATCTTGAACTCCATACCAAGTTTTTCCGCCGTATATTCTGCATCTTTGAGTGAGTGGTCTGAGGAATATCTACTGGGCATGGCGATTCCAAGGACATTTTCAGCACCCACAGCAGCACAAGCAACACATGCGGCAACTGCTGAATCGATACCTCCTGATAGTCCGAGCACAATTTGTTTAATTCCCGACTTGCGACAATAATCTGCAAGACCCGTTATGACTGCGTCGGTTATATCTTCAATTATACTGTCAATATCTTCATGACCATCGTCATCACCATCGAAAAACTTCATTGCATCGGAGCCAATTGATAGTGCATCATCATCCGTCAATCCAATCCATTGACTATTATTTGGTTCGTCCAAATCAATCAACAATACGCCTTCTTGCCAGGCAGGTGCGACTACAACCTTACCATTTGGCCATGCTGCAAGCGAACAGCCGTCGAATAACAAATCATCATTTCCACCTACTTGATTTGCCAATAAGAATGGGTGTTGCAAAACTTCCGCCGCTGTGCGACAAACCTCGATTCTTGAACTAACCTTGTCAGCGTGATAAGGTGAAGCTGACAGGTTTACAGTTGCATCTAAGGCAACTCCTTGACGACCCCATTCTGCTAAACTAGCAATAGGGTCTTGACCATATGCAGAGGGGGTTAAACCAGCAGCCTGCCAAGCGTCCTCACAAACAGTTACTCCAAGATTTATTCCACCTATTGAGCGACATATCCCTGAACGGTTGGCTGGTGAAAAATATCTTGTCTCATCGAATACATCATACGATGGTAAGAGTTGCTTTTTTGCTACCACTCGATTTGCATCCTCGCCGCTGGGTGAGGCATTACGTATCCCAGAGCGAACAACACCGTTTGCGGGTAAATTTCGCTCATGCTCAGATGGGACTGGCGTTCCAACAAGGACTGGAATATCGACAGCTAAGGCTTTCGCAGTTTCGAATGATGTTGTTATGAAATCTGGCTGCAACAACAAATCACGCGGTGGATAACCACAGATTGCAAGTTCAGTTGCAACCGCTAAACTAGCACCGTGTTGTTTGGCTAGGCTCGCTAATGCTTCCAAGCGCTTGGCATTGCCCGCAAGATTACCAACTGTTGAGTCAAGTTGCAATAAGCCAATAATTCGAGACAAAAAACTCACCGTGGTTAACTAAATTTGACAATGTCGCCATTTTCGTCTTTGTACCACCATTCATTTGTATCTTTGTCATGGTACCACCAATAACCATCAGCACCCATCACCCAATCTGTTTCCTCTTCCGCCGCCGCTGCTTCTGTTCCACCGGTTAAGGCTGCTGATGCAGCACTGACTGAAACTGCAGGCTGAATTGTTGAGGCAGCAGACGCCACTGCGCCGTCATCTTCCTCGTAGTCATCGTAATCATCGTAGTCGATTTCGGAAGAATACTCATCCCAGTCATACTCTGAACGAGAGCCTCTACCACGTGTGGCTTTTCTTGCCCACAGTAATCCAGTGACGATAATGGAGACAAAAATTAGTGCCACTGTGGAGCCAATTAATGGGTTAACGTCACCGAATAAATTCTCTATGAAACCTTGGTCTCTTGCAGGTCGAACATTGACTGTAGGACCTTTTGCAGTTTGACCATTGTCTAGTTCTACCTCAACCCACTGTACGCCTTCTGTAGTTGGCACCCAATCAATTGAGATAAGTCCCTTTCCTTCAGCAGGTATTTCTAAATTCGGTCTTTGTAAGACTTCTTTAGTTCCATTCAGCCTTACGATATATGCGGTCGCCTGTACAGTACCATCCAAGGAACCTACATTGCTGACCAAGGCTTGAACGGATGTTGATTGTCCAACTTCTAAGATCAATCGTGTATAAGACACATCGAGTGGACCAATCGCAAATTCAGGCCTCAACCATTCGAGTTCCCACTGGGCAATCTCACTACCCGAAGGCGCACCATTCATGCCGGTTATGGCGTTATCAGCAAGGTCACGACCGTTTATCTTGACAAACAGCATAAGGCGATTCTCAATCATCGAATCTGTGATATCTGATAAATCGACATTGGCATAGACTTCCAGTTGTGGACCGGCTACATCGTCACCCTCAAGCATCATAGTTTCATATCCAGTCAGCAATCTATCCCCTGTAGTGGCATCCTCAACCCACCACTCCAGTTGAAGTGAATCGACATCCAAACCGCCTTCTTCATTGATGGCGATTCTTACTTCGTATACCTCGGTATCGAGAATGGTATTAGGTCGGGGATTGATTATCTCTACTGGCATTGGACCTGTTCCGTCGACTTGTATCCATCTGTTGTTGGATTCATCAGTAACATCGTTACCTTGGCCAGAGGTGCATGCTACGTTCCAAGTCAAGGCTTTCTTGCCAGACTCTTCAGAAGCAGTAACCACTGCAGTCCATGCACCGTCGATTGCCGTAGTTGAATACATTACACCATCGAACATTACATTCACTGGGCAGTCAAAGTCTGGCCGTGTGTTAGTTTCTTGGAATAGTACGTCACCTGACACTTCAAACGAACTGCCTGGAGCAATCCTAGCACCATCGTCAACCGCAGTACCTTGATTGATAATCAATTGAATGGTTTCATCGGGTATGTACATGTCGCCCGACGAGCGCCATCGAAGAGTCGGGAATGATTGCTGATCAGTATTCCCTGCACGATCCATAACGATTAGTTTGGGTTCTCGTTTGGTGTCTCCAAGATCTGGTATTGTCCAAAGCAAATGGAATTCTACATTCAATGTAATATCTTCCTCATATGGCCCTGCTGGACCGTTTTGTCCGACCATCTCACAATCCTCAATGACCATATGCGGACTTGTAGTTGAACAATCTCCAGTCAAGAAATCCCACGAAATCGGGAGCCTGTCGCTATTTTGTTGTGAAGCAAGTTGAACCTCAACAACACTCAAATCGGAGCCACCATTTGGTTCGTTCATCATAACATCAAATTCGTAGGTTATCATTGGATGTAACCATGTCTTTCTGCCACCGTCCCAAGAGAATGCTGCTGTTGGAATTGATGGCGGGCCGTCGGCTTTGAGCTGGTACATGAATAAGTGCTCACCCTCTTCACCGGTCCCACCATCTTCGAGCGGATGGCCTGCAGGGTCATTGCCGGTTAGATAAACTGCAACTTTTTCACCAATTGAACCGCCACTGTCATCCAACAGTAGTGTGTACTGCCCAACGAATGCGGTTAAGTCATTAGGTAGCAAAACATTGGAAAATGACTCATACTCATCTGGACTTGGTAAGCCATTGAAGTCGTAATCATTTACCCATTGTCGCCAAACCATAGCCTCGACATTTGACGGTAAAATTGGCTGATCGGTGATTTGCACCTGAATCGTTTGTGTCGTTGAAGGTACTCGGTGGTCATATGGAGCAACGCTGGACCAATACACCGATGGAATCACTGAATCAGCGAAAAATGAGCGCTCGTAGTCTGCATCAGCGACAAGTCCTCCGCCATTGAGTGGCAATATCTCTACTCGCCAATCCAATACGCCATTAGTGAAAGGAACTGTATCAGTGTAATTCCAAGTATCGGCATCAAGAGAGGTGGTATTACTGATTTCATTAGTTCCTTGAAACAAACTAACTTTTGCATCACCAGGGGCGAAGGACTCACTTCCAGTTAAGCCTTCAAATCCGATATCTACCATTATGTCAACATCTTGACCCGCTGGCAGATAGTATTCATCACTCGGCAATTCACCTAAGTCTGTGGAGAAAGTTACGCTCTTTATTTCTAAGTCGTTTTCTAGTGCCTTACTGCCTCCGTTTGGATTGCCCCAACTATGGGTTGCTGGAATGGAGACCACTCCGTTGGAAAGCACTAATCTTGTTGATGCTGTAAGGTATTCCTCATCATCCCAGCCCGGTTCGATGCGATATTTGATGGCAACACTGACATCATCACCGGTTTGGGTGAAGTTTATCCAATCGGTTGGATGTAGTTCTACCAGTTCACTATCGCCCTGTCCAATCGGGCTACCACCGCCAGTAGGTATGAGCCATGTGCCGTGATTATTATTCCCCACGACATCTAATCTAACCAACCCGGGGTTGGATGCTGTGACTCTGAAATCTGTGTGCATGGTGTGCCAAGTTTGACTCGTAGTCAGTACTGGGACCGGATTCTCCATACTGGTGGAGATTATCTCAACATCTGAGGAGTAGTTTACTCCATCAAGAGTCACTAACAATCCACCTGCACTATCTGAAATAAATGGCACTGGGATGTTGTGCTGTCCGTTGATATCAGACAATGTAGACCTTGCATCATTAATTCCTAAAACCAGCGGAGATTGCTGTCCTGAGTCGAGATATGTTGAGATTGGATACGGCACAGACAAGCCTGACAATTTCATGCCGCCAGTACCGGTCACCTCTATCTCCATTTGAACAAAATTAGCTCCCAAGAAGCCCACGCTCGATGATGTGGAAGCAGCGTAACTCAAAGCATAGAGTTGGGTTGAATTCAAGGTGACATAGGCGCTCTTAACATTCTCATACGACCAGTTGGCGATTAATTGGCCGCCAACCCTCAGATACATTCCCGTTAATATTCCAGTCTCAGCCATTACGCCGACTGAAAATGATTCAATGTTATCTCTCGGCAGCCAAGCAAATACTGAATCTGCGCCAGAAATACCCGGAGTTATTGGAATAATTTCTTCTCCATTTTCGAACCTGTCTTGCCAACCCCATGAGCCGACTCTGTTGTCGCTACCACCCCACTCAACAAAGCCGTCTTGATTGAAGTCAATCGCCGGCTGTGCAGGATGCTTACCACCCAAGAGCGTCCATTCTAACAACTTAGCATCCCAAGTTGCAGTAGCAGAACCATTGTGAATAATTCTTAATTGATATCGATAGATAGTATCATCATTTATCTCGGTAAATGATGGCGATGTTAAGTTGGTCCAATTAGCCATTTCCGAATATCGCACCTGCAGTACACCGCCTTTGGTTTCAAATTCACCGGTCATTACCTTAGCAGGACTCAAAGGAGTGTACCATGGCGATGTGTATTGACAATCAGCGGTTGCAGTTACACCGAAGGTAACAGTTACCGCACCGCCTTGACTACAGGCGGAATCCCAATCTTCAAGCAGAATCGAGCGAGCGTTAAAGTCAGTGAAAATCTTACCATCGCCACCAATTGAGTATAGGACCGGGATACCTGTGCCGATTGGTGAACCTCTAAATTCTAGCTTTACTCGAACCAAAGGATACGCTTCATAATCGATCATATTGAGTGGTATCATGACGTCATTGCTACCTGATGCACCCATAATTTCTGCACCATTATCGTCGAGAATCGACCAATTCAGGAATGCGCCTTCAGGTATTTCGGCATCTAAGTACAACGGCGCATAGGTGCTTCTCGCTACTGATTGAGCTGCGCCTTGACCCCAACCAATTGTCGGGCTCACCCAATGAGATTCGGGTGGTGAAGCCAAATGAACGTCATCCACGAACCAAAAGTCACAACAAGTGGCTCCTGAACCACTACCACTTACTTGATTGATTCTAATTTGCGTATTGGCATGCAGTGCTGCAGCAGGTAAGTTAGTCGACCACTGTTGCGGAGTACCACCAGAAGTAGCACCCATCCAAGTATTTAGAGTGACCCAATTGTTGTTGGTATCGATATATTGTATCTGCAAATTTTCGTTGGTGTCGGGCTCTTCTCCACAGTTGAACGACCCTTGCAAGACCCATGCGTGGAGTGGCATGTTCTGCGCTCCAGCCAGGTTTATTCGAGGTGATGTCGCATGATGAGGTGCGTTAAAATTGGCTTGGGTTTTTACCGAACCGCCGGAGGTACCATTGACACCACAGGTGTTAGTGTAGTGACTGACGAAGGTGGGATTTGATACTGTCCAGCCTTGTAGGCCGTTGTTAAAATCCCAGAGCGTTCCGGCCGTTGAACCTGTCAAAGCGTCACGCTCAACAACAGTCCCGTTTTTTGTCGCATCTGGATTCGACCATGTCGAGTCACTATTCCACACGAAGCCGAAATGAGTCTGCATTACAGAGGGTTCGATACTAAGTTGCATGTCCGTGATTGGCGAGGTGCTTGGTACTTCGACAATGAAATCATTGTTTACGATTTCATTACCTTGCAACTCGATAAAATTCTGAGTTCCGGACATAGAGAATTTTATTTCATCAATGTCTGATAATGAAGCGTAATCGTCCGAATTAACAGAAATATTACCCGTCATTTGTAACGGCCCGATAATTGCCATCAAAACTGCCAAGAAAAGGGCACTGCGCCAAGTTGTTGCGGCGGACATGAACAAGCGTAGTCATGTAAGGACTTCAAACATACCGTTGAGTAATTTAGTTGATAATGATTGCTCAAGGTAATAACGGCTTTTTGAGAAGTTCTCTTCACAAGGGTGAGGTTCAAGACAAAAACCAAACTCGCACGGTCATGGCAAAGCCACAACCCGCCGGAGAACTTGATGCTGTTGCACTTGAAACAGCGCTACTGAATACATGGAGTGAAGAAAAAGCCTTCCAAAATTCTATTGATTCACGCAGGAACGGCGCACCGTTCATTTTCCTTGAGGGCCCACCAACAGCAAATGGCAAACCTGGAATCCATCATGTAGTGGCTCGCGCCTACAAAGATTTGGTCTGCCGATGGAAGGCGATGGAGGGTTTCCTCGTTGAACGCAAAGGAGGGTGGGATACTCACGGACTGCCGGTTGAAATTGAAGTCCAGAAGCGTATGGATCTAATGTCAAACGAGGCAATAGAAGAGTACGGCATGGATAATTTCAACCAAGCATGTCGAGAATCAGTATGGACCTACGAATCAGCGTGGCGAGAAATGACTGAAAGAATGGCTTATTGGGTGGATTTAGACAACCCATATGTCACGCTACACAACGATTATGTTGAATCCTGTTGGTGGGCACTAAAGCAAATGTTCGACAAAGGTCTGTTGTATCGTGGGCACAAAGTTTTGCCATATTGCCCACAAACCGGCACTTCATATTCAAGCCACGAGGTCGCTCTTGGCTACAAAGAAGTCGAAGAGCCCTCGGTTTATGTAAAATTCAAACTCACCGACGATGATTCATCGATTCTCGCTTGGACTACAACCCCTTGGACTTTACCTGGTAATGTCGGACTTGCAGTCGGGCCTGATGTTACCTATGTCAAAGTGAGAGTAACAGAAGCAGCGGCAAATTGGACCGGTAGCGGTGGTGCTGAGGTAGGTGAAACAATGATTTTGGCTAAAGATTTGATGAAGGAAGTACTACGTCACAATGTCGAGATAGTTGATGAATTTCCCGGCAAATCCTTAGTCGGTCGGTCTTATGAGCCATTATTCCCCGACGCAGTGCCAAGAGGCGATTCCGATACTGCGTGGACTGTTTTGTCAGCAGATTGGGTTACTACTACCGATGGTACCGGTGTGGTTCACACCGCAGTAATGTACGGTGAAGATGACTACAATCTTGGTATGGAGGTTGGACTACCGGCATTCCACACCGTTGGAATGGATGGTGCTTTTGTTAGTGGAATCCATGAGAAACTTGACGGGCGTTATGTCAAAGAATGCGATGAGACAATAATCGAGTTATTATCAGCACCTAAAGGCAGTAATGGCAAGGGTCCACAAAGCGGTCTACTTTATCGCGAAAAGGCCTATTTGCACGATTACCCGCACTGTTGGAGAACTGACCATCCGCTACTATACTACGCCATGGATTCATGGTTTGTTCGTATGACGGCTGTCAAGGAAAAACTACTCGAGTTCAACGATGGAGTTGAGTGGGCCCCTGATTGGGTCGGCGAAGGTAGATTTGGTGAATGGTTGAGAAATGTCAAAGATTGGGCGATTTCAAGAGAGCGCTACTGGGGGACCCCTTTACCGGTATGGCGAAGTGAATCCGGAGAAATGAAGTGTGTAGGCTCCATTGAGGAATTACAGGCAGAGGTAGCTAAAGCAAATGCTACAGGGATAAAAAATCCTGAATGTCCAAATGATGTTGATTTACACCGGCCAATTGTTGATGGTTTCACTTTAATTTCGGAGAGCGGAGAGCCAATGCACAGGGAGCCATTCGTCATGGATTGCTGGTTTGATTCCGGCTGTGCCCCATTCGCTCAGTGGCACCATCCGTTTGATGGTGGTGAAACATTCAATTCTTCTTTCCCAGTTGACTATATCTGCGAAGGTGTAGACCAGACTCGTGGCTGGTTTTACACCCTGTTAGCTGTCTCAACCACTGTATTCGATTCACCAGCCTACAAGCGCTGTCTGTCGCTTGGGTTGATTCTTGATGCAGAAGGCAAAAAAATGTCGAAATCAAGAGGCAATATTGTCGACCCGTGGGATCACTTCAATCGTGAAGGTGCAGACGCAACCAGATGGTATATGGTTACCGCTGGAGCGCCATGGAGTCCGTTGAAATTTGATCCTAATGGCGTAAGAGAAACCTACGCTAAGATGTTTCTAACTCTCTGGAACATTTACAAATTCCATGCCGATTATGCTGCTTTGGATGGTTTTGACCCAGAAGTAAACCATGTTGCGATTGACCAAAGACCGCCACTTGATCGTTGGATTCTCTCTCGTTTGGCTACTGTTGCAAAAGGTTACCACGAAGGTTTCGTTAATTGGAATTATCACAAGGCGTGTCGTGAACTTGAGGATTTTGTAGTCAATGATTTGTCAAACTGGTACGTTCGCAGAAGTCGTAGAAGACTATGGGATGAAGCAGAAAACACGGATAAGTTGGCCTGTCAGAATACTCTGCATGAGGTTTTGACTATCGTTTGTCGATTAGTTGCTCCGGTAAGCCCGTTCATGGTTGATGTGATATATCGAAACCTTGCTGGTTCCAGTGTCCACCAAGCTGATTGGCCACTCGGCACACCAGGCAGCCTTGATGGTGCAACTGCAGATTCATGGGACGAAGTAGCGGCGGCAGCTACTGCAACGCTGCCTCCACAAAATCTTGACCTTGAGGAGAAAATGGCCTTGGTAAGAGAATTAGCGGAAACAGGCCGTCGTATTCGAGTTGATGCTGCTCGCCGGCAACGACTTCCATGTGGCGATGGGTGGATTGTTTCCGGTCCAGATTTATCAGATTTCCACGGTATTTTGGCCGAAGAGTTGAATGTTGAAAATATTTCAATTGAAACAGATTTGGATAGATTCCAACAAATCGAACTGGCACCTAACTTCCGCGCTCTCGCACCACGAGCGAGAGGTGATGTCAATGCAATCGCTGCCGAAATTCGTAATGCAGTAAATCCAACAGAAATGCTTGAACAAATTCAATCCGGCAACCTTGAGATTATGGGGATAACAATTGAAGAAGGCGATGTAGAGGTGAAGCGGGTTGAAAAAACCGGATTCGCTGCCTCAACCATACAGGTTGGACAGGGCGATGATGCATACCATGTCAGTCTCGTTCTTGACATGAACGATACCCCTGAGTTACTATCCAAAGGCTTAGCCCGCGACATCACAAGGAGAATTCAGGCAAAGCGCAAGGATTTGAACTTAGATATCGAGGCGACAATCAATCTTGAGGTTTGGATGGAAAATGCACCGGAGTTGTTCCAAACCGACCAAGAGTGGATTATTTCAGAAACGAGAGCCAGTACGGCGTCTTTCCACCCGAACACCGAGCCAGCATTATCTGAAACTGAACAATTTGAAGTTGATGGAGCAAAAATATCCTTCATTGTATCTTGAGAAACTGGAAAACGACGCATTCAAACATGAGTGTTGCTTCGTCTATTTATGCGAAGGTTTTGCTTGACAGTATTACTAGCAATGTCGACTATGCTAGCAGGTTGTTTCGCTGAGGGCGAAGCCTTTGTTGAAGAGGAGTCGGTTGAAAATATATGGACAGAATATATTCTTATTGACAACCAACCTCATGAATCGCTTAGATTGTTCAACACGGTCGATTTGCGGACCAATGAATCAACAAATATGTCGTGGGCTGTTTTTGATGCAACAAAAGGCGGCAATTGCTGTGAGCACTATCTGGCAACCTCTATCGAAGGACAGATTCTCAACATTGGTGGAGAATATCCCGTATGGAGTCTTGACAGAGGCCATGAATGGGATACCTACATTCCGGAAGTTCTGCCTGCTGTCGGTCAGTGTGTTACTTTTGTTCCAACCAACCCAGGGCAAGAAGGTCTTGGGGAGGGCAGTATTGTTCAAGCAACCAATGGCGATATAATCTCGATGTCTTGGTTCCCATATCCCGGTGGCGATCTCAAATTGGATAAATTCTATGCGATATTGTATGATGCCTCTGAGGACGAATGGAAGTGGTGCTACAATCGACTCACAGAGCCATTTTACGATAGGTCCTGGCAAGTAGAAGTCATCGGCCCGATTCAGTCAACAATGGGTAACGGTGAATGGGCCAGCATAGTGGTGTCTAATTTTTGGCATCAATCAATGAACGCTGGTGGGCAAATTAGTGTTGATGGACTGAATTATTATCCGTTCCAATTCCCAGATAGAAGTGGTGGCGAACCAGAAGTCGAGCTCGATTTGAATTTCACTGCTGCTGATTTACCTGCCTACTACGATGTCAACAAACCGCATAAGGAAATGCGAGCATTCCCCATGCCAAGTGGTGGACTAATTTTCCCATCATACTACAACAATGGAAATGCTGCATTTATGGATACATCACTATCATGGAATGAATTATACGTTCAGTTCCCCAGTGAGTATTGTCAAATTGACTCTACTGGTGCCATTCACTGTGTTGCAAATACTGGAACATCGTTTACCCATTACCTATCAAATGATGGCGCGGTAACGTGGCAGAATTATACCTATGAATTAGGCGAACAAGCAACTCAAATAGAAGAATGGGAATTCCAATCAAACGGTGAATTAGATTTGTTTGTTCTAAATGTAAGGTATCAGAGTTCAGCTGGCCCAGATGTCGATACCGTTTATCACGTCAGGGGTTATTCCTCAGATATGTCACCAGACACTCTAACTTACATCGGTCAAGGTGATTTAGATTCTACATCTGGAGCCGGTAACGACATTAGATTTGATTTTGCTTCGCTGGCAATACTCAATGATGGAGGCGTCGTTGTAGCGTATCATGATTCAACTGATCCCGACCCTCTTTTCGCAGTCGAGTTAGTTCTGCCAGATTATTGATCAGAACATCTCTAAAATGTCGCTGAACAAAGATTTAGCGTGTCCATTACTCCGCTCTACTAATCGCTTGACAATCAACTCAGGAGTTGAGCGTGCTAAGTGATTTCTAATTGGAGTTCGGTCAACAATCAGTTCTAAATCTGCATCCAAACCTCTTGCTTCAATTCCGTCGACTCTAAAATCATCAACACCTGATGCCTTAATTATCGCTGGTGCAAGGTGAGTGACCAACATCATTGTTGTGTCCTTTTGAGACCTTGCTGCCAGTAACATACCAGCGATGATTCGCGCACCAGCCCCGGGCTCAGTGATTGCTTCAAGTTCATCAGCCAGAATCAATTTCGGGGTTGGGTCACTAACCACAGTTGCTAAATCTACCAAGGTCTGTTCCAGTGCTCCAGCGCTTTGGGTGCCACCAGCTTTGGCTAAAATATGTAGAGCCTCCACTTTCCCAACCTTCGCCGCTTTAGCGGGAACTGGCAAGCCCATGTGAGCAAGGATGCAAGTATGGGCTAACAATTCAAGTAAGGTTGTCTTACCACCAGAATTTGCTCCTGTTAAGAGCGCTAATTGTTGCTGGTCATCACTTGGGGCTGCATTACCCAAGCCGTAGGTCACTGGGTCAGGGTCAATACCAAGCATTAGATGTCTGCCTTCTCGTAACCAAATTCCATGCGACACAATCTCTGGCATAATGCAGGAGTAATGTGCTGCCCATCGAGCGATGGTTAGCCACTGGTCGATGACTACCAATGTGCGAACTGCTGATTCACAGTGTACCTTTAGAGGACCAAGCTTTTTCGCCATTGTGTAGATGTAATCTGATTTCTGTGCATTGATGCGTTTTTCTAAATTCTCGTCAATCTTTTCCACGACTTGGCGGTCTAATTTTGCTGGCCAGTCAGTTGTGAAAATTATCGGCGGGCACTTGACGCCAGTACCTTCCATGAAGGTGGACAATTTGTTGACCGCCTGTTGCATTGCGTTCTCAATAACGTATCCTGTTGCTTCCTTTAATCGACGCTGAAAGCCACTCCCATCCGCTAAAGCATCCAGTAATTCTGCACCTGATAACGCCATTTTGGCGTCATTCATGGCACTCTCGACCTCATCATTGACTTCCTGCTCCAAACTTTTGCAATACGACCATAACTCATCCTTGGCCTGCTCGGCCTTTTCTGTATCACCTTCTTCAAACAGGCTATCGAGTAACTCAGGTAACTGTTCAAGACCCTCAAATCCATTTTGTATTAGGCTAAGAAAATCATCATTAGCCTCTGCGGTGCTTACAGTTGTTATTGTTTCAGACAGGGCGACTAATGTCCGCTTGTTTTTCTTAAACCAGTCCAATGTTTGTTCGGGAATTATCAATTCGCGTTCAGGATTACTGCCGAGAACAATCCATCCTTCTGGTGTTTGATTTGGCGCTCCACTACCAAGCCAGGTTACTTTGTCAAATACCGTATAATCCTTCCATGTTTCACTATCGGCTGGAATAAGTACACGACAATATTTCTTCATATCGTCTAATGGTTGTTTGGTTACAATTACCCTGTTATAGCGATCAGTGTTGGCTTTTAGAGCGTTTATGTCGTGCAATTTTTGAGTTATTTGTTCTGCGAGGGCAGCGTGGTTGGACAAGAATTTCATCGCTGATTGGACGGCTTTGCGCCTCGGTGTTGCATCGCTTAACGGCGTTAGTAATTGTAGTCGGCCTTTGGTGGCAGGCGATGCAGTAAAACCTGAGATTTGATCGATTAACTGTTGATGTAATTTTATCGATTCTTTGGTCGCCAAAAATTGACCATCATCTCCGGCAACACTGCGGGCAAGTGCTAATGCTCGCTTTGGTGAGACGCCATCAATTTCTGCGATTTGGCTAATATCGCCTGATTTTAATGACGAAAGTACCGCTTCTTCCGAACCAAAATGTTCAGTCATTTTCTTGGCTAACCTTTCACCTACACCGGGTAACGCGCTTAGAACCATGGGTTAGATTGCTTGTCATCGGCTTAAGAGAATAGCGCTTGAAAATAGCCTAAATCAGCATTCTCTGACACCGGCATCTTCAGTGCCGTATACTTGCATTGGGGCTTTGAACAAATCATCGCAAGTACGCTTTACAATCGGTAAAGTCAAGGTTGAGCCACTCCAATCGACAGAATATCCACCGACTGCGGATGATGAAGGAACATAGTCTTCTCCGGTTTGGGTCATTGTGATGAATATTGTTTCACCTGCACTGATGTAGACATCCATCGGCATGAATTCCATCAAACCAAGGACCTCTACATACGGGACCAAACTGAGTTGTCCATCACGCCCACCAGCGTGAAATCTGAAATCCATTACTGCGTGGCCCAAGTGCATGCCACTTTCATCGGTCATCTCTAAGAATCCGTGTGCACCATTCAATGTACTCGGAGTTACAGGTATATGGAATGAAGGCATTCCAGCAATGATTACATCCTCCTCGAATGGACCGTAGCTAAGCGTTATTGAAGAGGATGCGGACATAGAGGTACCGTCTGGAGACATATCTGCACCATTGATTTCAAGATATTCTGTATCTGGTGATGGGTAAGTGGTCTCAAATCGCCAGCCACCTCGATTATCTTGCATCTCAACGCCAAGAGTTGGTGCTCGACCTTCGTCTTTTAGATACCAATTGAACCAGTATAACATCTCGTCAGCCCAATCCCATCTCAATGTGTAAGGATAGGCTTCAGCGCCTCGGCCTGAGCCTTGTGAACTGTGTCCAACAACACGGTCGGGATAATCGTGAGCCCACTGGCCAGCCAAGGTCTTGATTTCTATTCCTGCCGCCTCAACTTGCTGATGAACTGGGAACGACATGTGTGGGTCAACATTCCAATCTTGCATGCCTTGAATGATGTATACCGAACCTTGGTAATTCTCCAGCACTCGACCAATGAAGGAGCGTTCAGTCCAGTAAGTATTACCAGCATAGGTCACCATGCCTCCGGTTTGGTAGGCTGCTGGACCATTGAAGTAGCCTTCAAGGTAACCTTCACAGAGATTCTCAGCGTCACCGCCATCGCCATCTATGCCAAATGAGCCGTACACTCCATTGTGCATGATTGGCCCTCGTGCCTCCATACTGCCGTTTCGCCACATTAACTCATGAACCCCAATAAGCCCTGACATTGGAACGATTGTTGCAAGATATGGATTACCGAATGTGGCCGCTTGCCAAGGAGTTGAACCGTCGTATGATTTACCAATAAGACCCACACGGCCATTAGACCATTCTGCTTCACCAAGGTAAGTCACTGCTGCATCTATGCCTCTTTGTTCGTCGGTTCCCATCAAATCCATACAATGATTTGAGTTACCGGTGCCAAAGACTGATACCTGAGCCACACCATATCCGTGGGGCACATAGTTTTCAATCAAAAACCGTCCAAGCCGATCTGCAGGTGTAGTAGCGGATACGTCGCCATCATCGTAATACGGGCCAACATCAGCTAAGACTGGAATTTTACATTCTTCAGGAACTTCTCCTCCGGAGAAATCGCAACCTTCGATCTCAGGCAACCACAGACCAAGGTGAACTTCCGCTCCACCGGTTAATCCGGCACCTCCATCGGATGCAGTAATTGTCGGCACTGCAACATAGATGGATTGTGGCGCCGATATATTGTAAGAACCGTTTACAGTTACTCGACTGAAAACATCTGTGTCATCGTAAATTATGTTTGCTCGATTCCACGGTTCGGGATAGAAATCATCGGCAAGTTCCTGCGACTTATCGCCCGCTTCCTCACCGATACATCCAGACAAAGTTGCACTAAACATGACTAGTATAATCAGCCAAGGTTTCCAGTGCATGCTGTGCGCTAAGCCTCAACCTATTGAAATCATCGCATTATCTGCATTTATTCAGATTCGTCCTTTTTCATGGCTTCCATCTCTTTTCTAACTTCATCCATGTCTAGATCTCTTAACATCACAACCAAATCGCGCAACGCCGCTTCTGGAAGTGCGCCAGGTTGCATGAATACCCCTATTTCTTCCTTGAATGCCACTGTTGTTGGTATCGACCTAATGTTAAACATCCTTCCCAATTGAGGCTCCTCTTCGGTGTTGATTTTAGCAAAAACAACATCAGGGAATTCATTTGATACTCGCTCATAAACTGGACCATATGCTTTGCATGGGCCACACCATTCCGCCCAAAAATCAAGGATAACGATTTTGTTGTTTTCTATGAGGCCGGCAAACTCCGGTTCGCTGATATCTAATGTCGCCATAATCAAACCAGTTTGATTTAGTCTATCATCTAATCGTACCTCTAGTCATACCGGTTGGTTAATGTCCTTGATGGTAAAGGTCGCATCATGCGCAGAGTATTCATTGCGGTTACCGTGCTGGTGTTGTTGGGATTATCATCTTGGAGTTCAACGGTTGACAGTCTCGAAATTGATGACCGCAAAGATGCAAACGGTCGTGCTGCAAATGTTGTAGTGGCTGAATTATTTATCAGCCCGAATAATTTGGTCTCCAATGAGACAAATTCCAACATATATGGCGCAGTAGATTGGAATGGCGATGGAGATTATGGGAAATTTAGTGACCAATTTATTGAGGTGTGGAACTCCGGTGACGCACCGCAAGACGTCTCAAGTTGGCTACTCTCAACAACTAGTGGCAGCCCACCTTGTCAATTGCCGTATAATACAACTCTCGAAGCGGATGAAAGACTGGTGGTATTTCGTGCCGATTCAGACCTCGACTTGAGTTATTTTGACGGTGAAACAGTATCAATTTCCGATACCAATTCCAATGTTATAGACTCGATGTCTTTTCCTGCCACAGATTCAAGTTACGGATTATCATATGTTTCCGATGACGGTACAATAACCAAAGCGGACCCAACACCTGGAAGAGCAACTGATTTCAGTGGCACATACACCGTTCCTGACAATGTAGTGAATTGCTACAAATTAACCAATACAGACTCATCGAGAGCATTCCTGCTAAAAGGTAGGGTTGTCACTATGGATGGCGAAAATAATGTAATCAATGATGGGAATGTCATGATTCGTGATGGCAAGATTACCGGCGTTTGGCCGTCTAACTCCAACCCACCAGCAGGTGTTGACTTTACCGATGTTCCAATCGTTGAAACTGAAGGAACCATTTATCCAGGTTTGATCGATTTACATAATCACGTTCATTACAATCACATCCCGTTGTGGGATTTCGATGTGCATCTTAGTGAATCACAAAAATCAGAAGAGGGTGGATATACTAATCGTTACCAATGGGGTAACAACTGGGATTACGGACCAAGCATAACTTGGATGAAAACGAATATTCAGTCCACTTATCGTTGGGACATGGCCAGTGAGCAGATGAAATATGCTGAGGTTCAAGCAGTTTCGGGTGGAGTCACCGCTATGCAAGGCTCACCAAGTTCAGGAACTCAAGCATGGGATAGCATTCTATCGAGAAATGTCGAATTGTACAACTTCGGTCAAGACGGTATCTCAACTTGTGCAGTATGCGGTGCCGCCGATGACGATTATACGGGCAGCCATCTCATCAGTCAAAGCGAGTCTGGCACCCTAAATGCTTGGTTTGTCCATCTTTCAGAGGGAGTTGACCAATCCAGTAAAGACGAGTTCGATGCGCTGTGGAATAAGGGTTTGATAATGGATGAGACGATAGTTATTCACGGCACGGCTCTCGACTCTTCACAGTTCAGCCAAATGGCTAGTGTAGAATCAGAGTTAGTTTGGTCGCCGCTATCCAATCTATTACTGTATGGTGATACAACCGATGTAGTCGCTGCAGACCAAGCAGGGGTTAGCATTTCGATATCACCTGACTGGGGGCCTAGTGGCTCCAAGAACAACCTGCATGAGCTCAAGGTTGCGGATATGTGGAATACCAACAATCTCAACGGCTACTTTAGCGATTATGAGTTAGTACAGATGGTCACCTCAAATCCCGCAGATGCAACTGGTTGGGCGCCGTTTGTTGGCCGAGTAAAAGCAGACTTGTACGCTGACTTAGTAGTAATCGACACCTTCCATGAAGACCCATATCGCAATTTAATCGAAGCGATTGATGCTGATGTCGCCCTGACCGTTGTTCAGGGCAAAGCCGTCTTTGGCGATGTCGACATCATGCAACAACTGCAAGGTGATGACTGGGAATACATCAACGGTACAAATTTCCAGAAGGCAGTTGATGTCACCTCATTAACCGAAGTGGATGGTAGCCAAACTTTTGCCGAAATTGAAGCCGGTTTAGCGATGGCAATGCGTCACGAATTCAGTGACATGAAAGCCAACTGGGTTGAATTTGATGGTGATACGGATGAAGAAATTAATACTTGGCTAAATTCGACTTTTGATGGGGATTACAGGGATGACGTAAATCGTCTAAAGAATATGACACTTGACCCGATTTTCACTTCCGGAGATGACCGATATTTTGACGTAATTAATCGCTCAACTCACGCAAATTATCACATTGACCTTACAAATTTGTACAATAATTACTACACTGTTGAAATGCTAGATGGTGATAGAATCAACGTCAATATTCAACTTCCCGATGACAACACGAATAGTGGCAACAATGGCAATAATAACAATAACGGCAATAGCAACAACAATGACAATAACAACAACGGTAATTCAAACACCGGCGACACCACCACTAATCCGGGAGACAACACTGACACCAGCGATGATGATGACGTATTCGGTGAATTACCAGATGACCAATTTATTGATGAGACAGCAGCAGATGAATCTACGAAAAACCAATTAAAATTAATCCTCGGACTGATTGTTATTGTCCTGCTATTTGGACTATATTTGGTCAGTCGTACTGATGATAGCGATGAATTATTAACTTCCCAAAATGCTGTTATCGACAAAATTTGGGATGACGACGAACTCAATGAATCCGCAGGCAATGCTAGTGCAACAGCCTCAGAGGCAACCAACAATGATACAGAGATAGATATCAAAGACAAAATCGCCAGCGCAATGAAATCCTCAGGATTATCCGCAGTGAGATTATTTACTGCGATAGACCAAACCGATGATGGATACGTTTCTCGAAGAGAGATTAGAACTGCGGTCAACACATTACTGAAAGACTCAGTTAAAGTGTCAGATATTGATGCTATGCTCGAAACCTTTGATGCCAATGGCGACGGAGTAATTAGTTTGGACGAGTTCTTGACAGTTATGGAAAAGCACCAACCAAAGCAATTCGTGCCGGTACTCCCTGACCTAAAACCGCCGCCCAAGTGAGTGAAAATTACTGATAACGTTTGTTAATTTCCCGGCTAATAATTAATTTTTGAATTTGACTGGTACCGCCAAATATCTGGTAAATCTTAGCGCCTCGCATCCGTCTTGCAGCAGGAAATTCTTCTGAGTAACCATAGCCGCCAAAGATTTGTACTGAATCTGTTGTTACCTCCATTCCAATGTCTGCTGCGTAGCGTTTAGCGTGAGCTGAGGCTAGAGTTGCTGGTTCACCTTTGTCCAGTAAATCAGCTGCTTTGTAGGCTAATAGGCGAGCGCCCTCAATCTTTGTACTCATGTCTGCTAGCATGAACGAAATGGCTTGATGCTCGATAATTGGTTTACCGAATGTACGTCGTTCATTCGCATATTGCCACGCCTCTTCCATTGCGCCTCGAGCGTTACCGAGGGCGTGGGATGCCAGCATCGGGCGAGAGCGATCAAACGCAACCATCGCTTGTAGCCATCCATTACCCTCAACACCACCGACCAGGTTGTCTTTGGGAATTCTAACATTGTCAAATCGAACTGATCTTGTATCCGATGACCTTTGTCCCATCTTTTCTTCCTTTTTCCCAACCTCTAAACCTGCCGAGTTGGCCTCGACAATAAAACCGCTTAATGATTGATATGAATTCTCATCACTTGTTTTTGCTAAAACATAGAACCAATCTGCATGACCGGCTCCTCCAATCCACATTTTTGAGCCATTGATAACATAATAATCGCCATCCAGAACAGCAGTTGTAGTGATTGCTTTAACATCAGAACCTGCGCCGGGTTCGGTGACACAATAAGCAGAGATTTTCCCACTACAAACACGACCTAAGTATTCCTGTTTTTGTTGTTCGGTTCCTCCGTAAATTAGCGGATGACAAGCTAACATGGTTACGCCAGTAATAGTGGCAAAACCTGGGTCACCACGACCTAATTCCTCGTTTATCATTACTTCATCAAGGAAACTTAAACCTAGACCGCCATACTCTTGTGGGATGGTACAATTCAGCAAACCCAATTCCCGCGCTTTGTTGATTGTCGCCTCTGGGAAGATACCGTTTCTGTCCCACTCTTCTGCGTTGGGAATCAATTCGTCATCAGCAAATGTCTTGGCCAAACCAACCAACATATCTTGCTCTTCAGATAAATCAAAATCAACCATGAGTGATGTTGCATACGCTGACATTTAATGTATATGTAGAAAAAAAATTGCAAATTTTAACCGTTAAATGGGCCACGGTAAAAATGGTTTACGCAAAGAGAGATTTGTGATGCCACTAAGCTAAATCCCACACAGGTCCATCAGCAGAGTCAGTCACAACGACTCCCATCGAATTCAATTCGTCGCGTATCTGGTCGGCCTTAGCCCAGTCTTTGTTTGCTCTGGCCTCTGACCGTTGTATGAGTAACGCCTCAACCTTCGGAGCAATTTCGGCCTTACGCGGGTCTTCTTCCGGCTCCAGTAATGCAAACTCACGGGTGGGTAGGATACCGAGCACGGCTCCAGCCGATTCCTCAAGCCAGTCAACAGCATAATGAGCAAAAGCATCCTTATCCGCATCATCCAATCCGCTGTTGAGTACCTTAGCAATCTCTCTTACCCCGCCTAGAACCTTTGCTACTGCATCACGTGAATTGAAATCATCATCCATCGCTTTAGCAAAGCCTTCACCCATTTTCTCAAGCATTGCTAAAGATTTGATAAATGGTTGATTTGAAGTGATGTCCGGTTGAGGTAGCGCAATTGGAGATTGAGAAGTCATGCTTTTTAGAGCATCAATATAGGCCTTGAGTACGCGGTTGTAATTTCTTTCCGCATCTTTCAATAACGACTCATTCATATCGATTGGGGAGCGATAGTGAGCATTAATCAGGGCGAATCGCAACACCATTGCATCTACTTGTTGTAAGATCTCCTTGATAGTCCAAAAGTTGCCCAGAGATTTACTCATTTTCTCCCCGTCTATGTTGACAAATCCATTGTGTAGCCAATGGTGGACAATTGGAGAACATCCGGTGTGACATTCGCCTTGGAAAATCTCGGCTTCGTGGTGTGGAAAACGCAAGTCGTGGCCACCGCCGTGAATATCGAATTGTTGGCCAAAGTGGTCCAGCGACATAGCGGTACACTCGATATGCCAGCCCGGCCTTCCCGGCCCCCAAGGTGAATCCCAAGTCGGTTCTCCTGGTTTAGCGGCTTTCCAGAGGGCGAAATCTTTGTGATCTTTCTTTCCAGAGCCGGTTTCTCCAACCCTACCTCCAGCACCCGAACGAACAGCTTCGATGTTTTGACCTGTCAATTGACCATATTTTTCCGGTGCTGATTCGACATCAAAGTACACCCCATCATTTGCGGAATATGCATGGCCTTTGCTGATTAGGTCCTCAGTTATGCGAATCATGTCATCGACATATTCTGTACATCGGGGATAGTCATCAGCACGCAAGATGTTTAGTGCATCCATGTCTTCATAATATCCAGCGATGTTGTCATCTACTAATTTACGCCAATCTTCGCCGGTTTCATTTGCTCGTTTGATAATTTTATCATCTATATCAGTGAAATTTTGCACATAGTGTACATCAAATCCGGAAGCCTCTAACCAGCGATGAATCAAATCAAAGGATAGGTAACAGCGAGCGTGCCCCAGGTGGCATTTATCGTAGACGGTCACTCCACAAACATACATCGAAACTTTACCGGGTTCCATGGTTTTGAATGGAACTTTTTCCCGACGACGGGTGTCGTGTACTCGCAAGGGCATTTGAAACATTCACCGGTGTTGGCCATCACACTTGAAGGTTATAGATAAGATTCTACTCGGCAGTGCAGTGTTACGATGGTAAATACTTCCGGTGGAATCAAAATTGGTAACGCAATTGTTTCTGATGAGGTTATTGTTAGAACCAGTTGGTTGTTACCGGCAACCGTTGTTCCGCTTTCGATGGTAATTCACCTATTGTCAGGCAATTCGCGAGATTTCCCGTTCTTCATTTCTGAAGCAGATTTTCCGGGTATAGAGCGCTGGGTTTTCACTACAGGCTTGGCAATCTCCGGGTTATTTCAGATGATATTCACCTGGCGAATGTGGTCAGTTTTCAGCGAAATTAACTCTAACAAGTTACTATTCTTCTCCCTAATATGCGGCCTAACTACTGGCTTCAGTTTATTTGTCATGTCATTCGCTAACATGTATGACCATCTCGCATTGCATATTTTGACTGCTTCATTAGTGTTCCAAGTTGGGATGTTGTGGGCTATTGTTGCTCACTTTGCCATACCAAATGCCAACAAGCGTGGGAAAAAACTCCGAATTTTGAGTATTATTATCTCAATCACCTCATACATAGTGATGAGTCAGGCAGTCGTATCAGCAATTGCCGATTTAGAACAATATGGTTTGAATGATGATACGATATTCACCCTCGATAGAATACAATATGCCATCGATGTTGCTGCCTTTGCGGAGTATACGCTATTTGTTGGCCTAATCTTGTGCCTGTACTCCTTTGAACAGGACTTTCTCCATTTGAGCAACTCAAGTGAGGAGTGAATCTTTGACATTGATGATAGATTTTGACATATCGAAAACCGCTGCTTCAGCCTTTGTCATATCTCCAAGCCTAATTGCCTCAGATAGTATGCGCGGAGTTGCTTCAGGGTGATATTGTACCGTTCGTATCGGGCGTGTTGGGTGTTGACAGGCGGCGATAGCACAGTGCTCAGCCGATGCAATTACTTCTAACTCGCCAGAATCTACAACATGATCTTGATGAGTAAATACTGCATTGACTATGGAACCGTCGCGATATTCTACTGGTGCAACAAAGTGGCTGCCTTCATTTGCCCGCTCAACTTTGCCCCCAAATGCTGCGGCTATTATCTGGTGGCCGAAGCAAATTCCAATTATTGGCACCGTCGCATTTCTAATCAGTTCAGTGACTTCATCCATCCAAGGCTCCCATGAACTGACGTTGCGTCGCGAACCTGTGACGACAATGTAATCACAATCTATCGGATTATTGACAACAGTTCCAAAGCCATATTCAGTTCTATCTTGTGTATGGGGTGACCAAAGAAAGACTTCTGGATTGTCGAAATGAGATGCTATCTCAATTACTCCTTCTTTGCCAAATGCTTGTCTTTCAGCCAATAAATCAACGACCAAGAGACGCATATCAATCAGGCTTCTGCAACTTCCGATGCTTCACTCTTTTTTGCTTCGATAGCAGCATCGTTTGCTTTGAGTTGCTCCCAAACAATCTCTGCAATGTCTTTGACTTCCATTTCCGAACCGATAGCGGATAAGCCGTCGGTAATCATAGTTGAACAGAACGGGCACCCTACTGCAACTGTATCAGCACCTGTTTCAGCTAATTCTTTCGAACGAATGATGTTGACACGGTCATATCCCTCATCAACATGCTCTTCCATCCACATTTGAGCCCCACCAGCACCGCAGCAGAATGAACTCTTACCAGTTCGCTCTGTTTCGACATCAACGCCGCCGATAATGTTTCTCGGAGCGTCTAATTCGCCACCGATTCTGCCAAGATAACACGGGTCGTGGTAAGTAACAGAGCCATCATGCTTGGGACTTGGCAACTTACCTTCCACTTGAAGATGGTCAATCAATTGTGAGTGGTGCATTACCTCGATGTCTTCGCCACCATAGTCCTTGTATTCCTTACCAAGTGTGTGGAAACAGTGAGGACATGATGCAACTATCTTCTTGACGCCGATTTCTTCGAACGTTGCAAGATTGGTCTCAGCCAGCATTTGGAACAAATATTCGTTGCCGGCACGACGAGCGGCGTCACCAGTACAACCTTCCTGCATACCGAGTATACCAACATCGAGACCTGCCTGCTTCATGATGCTGATTGTGTCTCTTGCAACCTTCTTGTTGCGCTCATCAAATGATGCTGCACAGCCAGCGAAATAGATGTATTCTGCTGGTTCAGCAACCTTGACATCAAGGTCAGCAGCCCAATCGCCTCTTTCATGGGACGGCAAACCATATGGGTTAGAATCTGATTCAAGATTCTCGATTGTCGCCATTAGTGGCATAACTGTATCTTCGACTTTTTCATCAAATTCCATTCTCTCCATCATCAAATGACGACGTGCATCGGTTAACTTTGGAACATGGTCAATGTAAATTGGACATGCTTCAACACAGGCATGACAAGTTGTGCAAGCCCATATTGACTCCTCACCAAACTTAGCAATTATGTCTTGTTCAGGAGTTTCTCCGTCCATTAGTGTGGTGTAATTATCGTTGGCATAATTCCTGACATCGTGGATGATTTGCATCGGATTCAGCGCTTTACCAGAAGCATAAGCAGGGCAGACATCTTGACATCTTGCGCAAGATGTACAGGCCCATCCATCGATCAAGTTACGCCATGTCAAATCGGTGTAATTTGCTGTGCCAAATGATTCAACATCTAAATCATCAAGCAGAACTGCTTTGCCATGTTCGTCAACCTGCATCGGTTCCATTGTTGCCATCGGACGCATATCGTGGAAGAATACGTTAGGAAATGCCATTACTAAGTGCATGTGCTTGGAGAGCGGAATAAGGAACAAAAATGTAGCAATCGCAAGCATGTGCGCCCAGTATGCACCGACTACAACATTGGTTGAGGGCACAATTGTATCGGCTACCCATGCACCAATTGGCTCATAGGTCGATGAAACTCCTGCTTCTCCGGCTTCAACGAAAAATGAAGTGACCGTGATTGTCATAATCAACAGCAGGATTACATTCCCTTCAAGTTGAGATTTACCCTTCAATTTCTCTGGGGTAAACACTACTCTTCTTGTCAATGCAGCCACACAGCCCACTAGAGCAATGGTGTATCCGGTTTCTACCATTAGATTCCAAGGGCCTTTGAATACCTCTGGCAATAAATTATGAGAAAACCAATTGGCAGTGGCTAAGTCGAACATATCTGTCGACAGCATGAGGAATCCCCAAAACATGAGTACGTGGATGCCGCCGGCAATCCGGTCCTCAAGGACTTTCTTTTGGCCTAACCAACCAGTTGCTACTTCTTTTATTCGGGACGGCCAGTTGTCAAACCGGTGCTCGGATTTACCAATCATTACAAGGCGGGTTGCTTTCCAAACCTGATAGCCAAAAAATGATATTGAAACCGCTCCAATTAACCCTAATATCACCCAACCTGAGACTGGTCCATAATCCATAGTCAGTGGGTGTTCCATATTATCACCTTGCTTGGGTTAATTTACCCGAATATAAGCCAACTATTGAAGTCACCGTATCAAAGCACAAATAAAACCACATAGTGAGCCGTACATACAAGCAGGATATCAGGGGGGGTTAACATCGGTTTCATCACGACCAGCGCACCGGGAAAATGTGTTCTGTTTGGTGAACACGCTGTCGTGTACGGCCATCCTGCGGTAGCCGTAGCCATAGACCAGAGAATAACGATAAAAATCCAACCCTCTCAATCCGGAACTTGGTTAATTGATGGAAGCAAACTGAACATGGCTCGCAACCCACACATTAGCGGGTTGATTGACAAACTTTGGCCCGAAGAAGAAGGAGCTCCACCATTATCGATACAAATAGAGGGCAACATTCCAACCGCATCGGGTCTTGGTTCGTCTGCTGCACTATCTGTTGCCTTCGCAGCTGCCTTAAGACTCGGGCGGGGAAGATGGGTTAATCGGTCAAACTCGGGCGGACAGGATGCATGGGCTGAAGGTTTTGGAGCAGCGGTTTCTGCTAGCAACCCCTATGATAGTAGCCGCGGATTTTTTTCAACTGCTCAACTAACTGAATTACACCATCAAGTCGGTGAATCAGCGGTTAATGCAGATGAAAATGCTATCCTCGCCCACGGCGTCGAAGCCGCCGCACAGAATGGTCGTGCTTCACCCATGGATTCTTCTACTTGTTCTCACGGTTCGATTGTCATCATTTCGGACCGAATTGAAAGCGGCCTAAATTATCTGTATCAAAGACAAATGGAAATGCCGGAAGGAAAGCGTAGTTGGCATATTCACGAACTTATCTCACAGACAAAACCAGATGATGTCTACTTGGTCATAGGTAACACTGGCATACATGCACCTACTGGGAAACAGGTAGCAAAGGTTGCCAAAATGCTTGAGGAAAACCCGGCAAGAATAGGTGAGATCGAAACGATCGGCAAAATTGCTCGACGAGGAATTAAAGCGCTGCAAGACGGAGATTATGATGCCGTTGGCAGAACCATGACCGAGAATCAAATCATGCTCAAGAGCATAGGAGTTTCAAGCCCAGAATTAGACGCTTTAATCAAGGCTGCAGTCCCAAGCAGCCTCGGAGTTAAACTAACTGGTGCGGGTGGTGGAGGATGTATGGTTGCCCTGACTCGAAACCCCAAAAAAACCAGCGATGCCATAGAACTTGCCGGTGGCCGGACACTTATCTCGAAAATTGGTAGTCCCGGAATGCAAATAATAAGTTCTAGTGATGAAACATTTTGGACAAAAGCGTAATGCTCAGCGCCAATTCATCGATTAAGGGAAATGCTGTCCTTTATATACCTCTTATAAGTCGCTTTTAAACATGACAACAGATGAAGAACGTTTGACAGTAGTGAATGTAGTTGCCAGCACAAGAGTCGCCGAGGAACTTGACTTACCCGATATTGCAATTCAATTGAATTGTGAGTATGAGCCAGAACAATTTCCTGGTGTAGTCTACCGAGTAACCGACCCAAAACTTGCAATCTTGATGTTCCGCTCCGGCAGAGCAGTATGCACTGGCGGAAAGGATGAAGACAACATCCATACCGGTATTGACCGAATGATTGCTGACCTCAGAGGAGCTGGTATCAAAACATGGGACCTAGCAGATGTTGAGATTGAAGTTCAGAACATGGTCGCTACTTACGCTCTTCACTATCCCGAAGATTATGATGGAAACGACAAGTTTACCGGAGAGCCACTAGCAGGAGTCCCAAGAAAGTTGAACCTTAACAACCTGACATTCCACCTACCATTCGACAAGGTTGAGTACGAGCCAGAGCAATTCCCTGGACTAATCTATCGACTTGACTACCCCAAGGTTGTATGCCTAATTTTCGGTAGCGGTAAAATGGTAATAACCGGAGCGCGTCACAAAGACGAGATTCTCGAAGCGGTTGAAATCATCAAAGATGAGTTAGCAGACCTGCTGTGAAACAAGTAAATCCCCTCAAAATGGGGAGGAGAAGTGTTCATTGCCTATGTCCAGTGTGGCGTATGCATGCGGAGCCTTGCCGAACGGCAATCCAAAGCGATAGTTTTGGTAGTGATAATGCTCCTATCGACAACAATACATTACGAACCAGTAGGGCAGTTGCCCGAATCACTAGACATTGAACACAGCTCTAAATCAACAACTAGCACTGCTGATGTACCAGTATGGCGTGTCGGTGACAAATGGAAATATGCTGGGACATTTGACCCAACTCAATTAGTAATCGATTCCGGTGTTGAGGCAAATGTAGGCGAAATTAATGGCGATTCAATAACTGAGGTATTATCGATTACCGAACAAAATGTTGCTGGGATTCCGACCCTAGTCTACACTGTTAGAACTTCGGCAAATTTCGACAAGTCTGGTGTTTCACTTGACAGTTTTACCGGAACTGCTGAAATCGAATTTACCCAGACTGAAGTCTTGCGAGTTAGCGATTTGGCCTCATTGCGAAGCGACCTTGACCTATTTATCGAATTTACACCAAGCGGGATTAGTTTCCTAAAACAGACCGTTGGCGACATCACTATTTCTAACACTTACACCCCACCAAGCGAGAATTATGACTTCCCGCTAAGAGATGGAGACCGATGGGTAACAACGGTCACCTCAACCTCACAATGGTCGGGTTCAAGTGATTATATCACACCATTCCCAGCCCCGACTTCAGACACTAATAGTTCAACTTACGAAGTTACCAACGTTGGGCGACCGACCAATGATTTTGGCCAATCTATCAATTACGGAGGCTGTGATCATTCCTATGAAATTACATCCTTCAACTCGAATGGTGACGAAGATGGGTACACATGGTTCTGCCCAGAAGCACGTAATTTTGCTTGGAAACATACCGAAGAGGATGTTGGTCTTACCATTGACTTTAGACTCAAGGAATACATGCCGAAAGATTCGTCCGGCGTCAACATCTACAATGATCCAGGCGTTAGAGACGATTGTCTCGCAATAGATACTGAAAGCGATGTTACAGCCCTTGACACACCGATTGAAGTCTGGATAAATGCGTCATCCGCCACCGGTTGCTTAGCGAGCACGAGCGGTGTATCTCTCGAACTTAGACATGAAGCAACGGGTGAAGTCAAGTCACTTACAACCGCAGCTAACGGAAGCGCCTGGACCATTCTCAACATAGGTAATGACGAGGATGGTTCTACCACTTCAAATGACTGGGCTAGTCACGGATTAGTGGCCAAGACAACATCCGGCAATATTGTCGGAGCCAAAACGATAACTCTGGATGATAACCTTGTGGTTCTAGATTTATTTGCTGATGCTGAAAGAGCAATTGTCACTCGGAATAGAGACGGTGAATTAAAGCAACTAAACACATTATCTGGGTATAATGTATTACCAGGGGACCAACTAATTATTGAAGTATCTATACAAAACAACGGCATCACCAACAGCGTACCAACAGACCTGCGCATATATCCTCCGACAGGGAGTGAATTCAATCTTCCAGTTCCCTCCCTATCGACTTATGAGTTTTACAAAACGAATTTCACTTGGGATGTACCTGACCAACAACCAATTGGCAATATTCCTGTTTCATGGGAAGCTGACCCAGATGAATTGAATTCTGCCGATGCCAATCCGAATAATGATTTCGCAATTATCGAACTATTCGTTGGCCGCTTACCGACACCAGAAATTAATCACGTAACTGAACAAACCCAAGTTGAGGTTTTCATCAATGCAAGTTCAAGTAGTGACTCGGATGGTGGTGACGTATCCTGCATCTTTGACATACCATATGACGATGGCACTCGATCTTGGGCTTACACAAAAGTAGTGTCGTTGAGCTGCCAAACAAATTGGACATGGTTTGATGATGGTAATTATCCGATTCTCGTCACTGTGATTGATGATGAGCGTGACGCAGTAGAGGAAATCTTGTACGCCAATATCACCAATCGTGCTCCGTTGTTAGAGATAAGAAGTATGCGAAGCGAGGCAAGAGTTGAACACCCAATAACTCTGTATGCATTTGCTAATGATTCTGATTCTGAAGATTCCTTCCCAGGTGTTGTCGATGTGTTTTGGCCTGACGCACAGTGTATGGAGGGATATTACACAAAAACCTGCACAACAACTGCTCCGACCGAGGGCTATCACTCCTTCAAAGCCATTGGAGTTGATGATGACCTAGCACAAACAGAAGCAGAGATTAATATTTTATTCACTAACATTGCTCCGCATAGTACGATAATAAATCTCTATGAGAATGGAGTTATCATCGAATCTGATGAACAACAAATTTGGCAATTAGATGAAGACCAGTTGGTTAGAATCAAGGGGCAAGCTGAAGATTCTGTCGACGATATAGAGCAATTAGACCATACATGGTGGCCAGATAATCGTCAGTCAGATCTCATCTATTTCTTAGAAGGTCGAGTTACCGAATTTGATATGAGTTGGCAGACAGCAGGTTTGCACACGATTAGATTGGACGTAACTGATGACGACGGAGCAACAAGTAGTACCAATGAGCGATGGGTGAATATCAGAAATGTGCCCCCAGTCGTACAACCATTAGATTCAATTTTGCCAATTGCAGAAGGCCAATCAATTACAATAACGGGGAATTCTACCGACACCCAAAGTGATGTTAACTCGCTCGTCAAATGCTGGGATGTAGACCCCGGAATTGATAGTGATGGTTTCGGTGGCGCCAGTGATGATTGTGACATAATTGGCGACATATTCACCTACGCATGGAACAGGAGTGGTTCACACACGGTAGTCTATCACGTAACCGACGATGATGGTGCAACAACAAGTGAGGTTGTAGTCGTTGAGGTTGTTAACATCCCACCTATTGTAAGACTGCAGACAGTTCAATGCCGAGCGTATGAAAATTGTGTGCTGGACGCCCGGTCAACAATTGACTCATTGAACGATATTGCAGGCTTAAATTACGCGTGGGACAC
>CEUV01048256.1_pt1 | contig 32516 bp, 45 predicted proteins | sample 356401 | NCBI WGS metagenome assembly CEUV01 (sample SAMEA2622710, study PRJEB7988) | marine metagenome | isolation source: saline water (ENVO:00002010), including
TCATTCTGTCTTTCTTCTTGTAATATTTCTAAATGCATTTTAAATTCCTGCCATGGCGTACGTATTCCATAATCTGCTGAATTTTTGTATAAATGTTCGGGACAATGTTTGTAAAACAGTTTTGCTGGATCCTTTTTCAGTTCATACACTTGTTCAACTATTGATCTGATGTTTGTTTTTTGCTGTACTCCCACGTCAAATTTTTCATCAGGTTGAACTTCGTAATTCCAATCATGCGTTTTAAGTGCATCAATGTATGTTTCTTTTAGACTACTCACTCTTTCCTATTTGTATATAAAAGGATCTCTTTTTTGTAATTCTTTAATTTTCTTTCTGTACTTGTATTTTTGAACTATTGTTCTAAATGGCGATAACAAAATTTGAATTACCCTTTTTATGAAAACCATTTTTTCATCCTCAGTTTTATTTTTAGTTGTGACTGTTCTGCAAATTTCACTATTGAATACAAAGTGTGCAGTCTCCCGTATTTAATTATCGCATCGTTGACATCCTTCACTTCTGGATGCCAGTTAGGCATACTAACACTCCAGCCACTCTCTATGGCTTGTTCAACTAATTTAACTCCTGCTTCATCTCTATCAGGCATTACAATAACGTGTTTGCCTAAACTGTTCAAAAGTATTTGTTGTTGTTGTTTTACTTCACTTCCTAAAAGTGCTACTCCATCGATACTTAAAGCATCAATGGGGCCTTCTACTGCGATAACAAATTCTCTCTCATCATTCTGATTATCAATATTAAAAACATATCCAGGCTGTTGGTCAGATATGTATTTTACTTTTCCATCTACAACTTTTCTTGCTGTGTAGCCTACAATATCCGATCTATAATAGAACGGAATGATTAATCTATCTCTATATGCTGGATTAGGTGTCCAATAAAAATTATAATCTAAATTTGCCAGTTGTCTTTGTTCTAAATATTCTAATACCTTTACATAGTTTTCATCTAGTCCTGTTGGTTCTAATGCTTTGTAATTTGTCCATTCTTGTAAACGTTTTGCTCCTTCAGGCAAGTCCTTTTTTGCAAATTTTGGTAGTTGTATAATTGGTGTTTTACCAGTAGTCTCTTCTTTTAGTTTTAATACGTGTAACGCCAATTTTGTTATCACATCATCTGGAGTATTAAGCCAACGCATAAGTTTACGTAATTTATAGGATAAGTTTCTGCCAGGTTGCCAACTTGCTGTATATCCACAATTGAAACAATGATAACTAATACCACCATCAGCATTTGCTATCAGTCCACCTCTTTGTCTTGAATCTGCTGTTGTGCCTTGATGAGAACAACACGGTGCATTAAAAGCCATCCAGCCACTAGGCGTTTTCTTTCTTTTAAAAGGCAAGTGTTGTATTAGTGTGTCGTAAACAGAATTCATTTACGTTATTATATTTTATATTTTGGTAAAAGTCAATTAATTTCGAACTAAAATTTTGGTAATGTCGTTGTCGTAATCGTTATCTGGATCTGCTTTATCTGTTGTGTGTTTAATTCTCAAGTAACTGAATACTCCATTGAAGTTTACATATCTCAATGTGTCAGTAGTGTCTACTGAAATAGTTGCAACATCTGACCAATTAGTTGAACTGCTGATCTGCGAATCTAATGTTGCTTGTACAGTAACGTCACCATCTGCACTATTCAGATAGAATGCCGCTGTGTGTAGTGCTTCATTTCCGTTTATTGCCGGCTCGGCTGTAATTGCTTCTGATAAAAACACTGCACTTCCACCACTTTCTTGACTTAATGAAGTAACACTATAAGACTTTAATGGACCTGGTATTTCACTGGCATCTAGATATACGGTGCCTTTGCTTTCAAAATGTGAATTGCTGTATGTTAATATTCTTTCATTGCTTGAATCATTTTTAAGTTCTACAGTATAGTTTAAAAACTGTGATTGCAAATTTAATAGTTCGTTTTCAGTTAAACTTACTGTAAACATTCCAACGTTGCTTGGAGTTGTTGTTTCAATGATTGTAGCGTCTTTTTCAACAACAAGGCGTGTTTTTTCATCAAACATCATGAACTTAGGAGTGTAAATGTTTAGAATAGACACAGGTTTCTGATCTGCGTTCAACACCTGAAAGGTAATTTTGTTATCTATTCCTCTGTAAATGTTTAATCGTCTTGAATACAAGGCTTTATACTCCGTTATGTTTCCTGCCACATCTGCGGTAAGCAGTACATTACTATTTAATAAATATCTTTGAACTAATTGCATAACTTTGTAAAATATTTATCAGATGTTAAGAGACGAAATAGAAAGTAAATTTCCCTACATTAGTGTCGTGGAATACGGCGGAAAAGAGTATGTAGGGGTCATAAACAATCAAGATAATTCAGTAACAAGTGTGTATGTTTACACTGATTTACACTCAGATGAACAAAAAAAGCACTTCATTGAAGTATGTGAGACGTGGTGGTGGGAATCAAATCGAATGATCCCTATTAGTATTTTCATGCGTGACGAAATGTCTAAATTCAAAAATATCATAATGATCATGGCAACTAAAGACGTGAGGGTAGTGATAGGCCCTTGCACAAATCTTAACAGTCTGGCTATGAAACGCACTAAACGTAAATCAGTTCAGTTAGTTAGAAAACCTAAATAATTATTGATAGGGCCAAATTGTTGTATGTGGGTCGTCTTTTTCTTTGGCCCATCTTACTCTGTTCCAAAGTCTTTCATGACCATAGTACAAAAACATTTTTGTCACAACTTCTATGCCAGCAATGGCACCTGCTAAAGTCCAAGTACCTGTAATAAACCACGATATGATAAAAGTATCAGTTGTGGCTAACACACGCCAAGTTAATGTTTTTGCTAAACTTCTTCTTGCTTTACTTTTCATTTTTTAATTGCTCACAAATTAGATTCATATGCACCACTACTGCAACAGCATATGATGTTGCATGACTTTTTTTAAAAAAGTAGCCTTCTTTTGGTTTTACCCAAACTTCCTTCATTATATCTTCCCATGATTTGTTTATTAGATATCTTTTGCTAGGTCTTATAATCGCCAACACTGCCGCTAGTTGGGAGATGGATGTTGGCTTTAGTTTTTGTAAAATAGCACTGTGTCCATTCAAATGGAATACCTGGTCACTAAAATCTTTTGCTTCTAAAAGTTGCCACATCGGTTTTCTTGTCATTAATTCAACAAGATGTTTTTCATTTTTTACTTTTTCATAAATGCTAACATTCAAAAAATCTACTTTGAAATATCCTCTGTCTTCGGCTTGTTTATAATCTAGTGTGCTAACTTTGTCTAATGGGTTGTGTGGAACTTCTGTAAAATATACTCCTGTGTTGTGTTTCTTTCCTGTATCTAATTTTGCTACTCTATGCTTTAATTTGTCCAACACAATGTTTCTGTCAGCAAAGTCTATATCTATATCAGGCATTTACAACCTCTCTTAGTTTTGATTTGGGCACGTTTATATGTCTTTTATCGCATACTTCATCAATTACACATATATGGCACTTTGGCTTTTTACTTGTACAAACTCTTTTTGCATGAGTAATTAATTGCATATGTGCGGCATATTTGTATTTGTCTGGAGTACTATTATTAACTGTGATTGCACTTTTACTTTCATCTAAAGAATCTGTCCATCCTAATCTCCATAGCAATCTAAACACATGAGTATCAACTGCTATGTTTGGCGCACCCCAAACAAATCTCATCATAATGTCCGAACTTTTTCTGCCTATACCCGGTAAGTCCATTAGTTGTTTTTGTGTTTGTGGAACTTTGCCACCATATTCCATAAGAAGTTTATAACTTGTTGCAAGTATATTTTTTGATTTAGCATTGTGTAATCCTGCAGGGCGTATTGCTTCTATGATTTCTTCCTGCGTTAATTTAACCATTTCTTGTGGTGTATCTGCTAAAGCAAATAATTGTTTACAAGCGATTGCTGTTCTTTTATCTTGACTTTGTGCTGAAAGCATTACTCCAATCAAACTGGTGTATGCTTCTTTGTGTATTTTTGCCGCAGGTTTTCGATTGGAATATTTGGGCCAATAATTTCCTAGTTGTTTGTAAATGTATTCAATTTGTGTTTCTGTTTTCATTTAATTTTTTTACTCGCCTTGTGTGCCTTCCTTTTAAAAACTTTGTTGTGAAGAATGCTTCACACATATACTTCGCAGTATCAAAATCTACTATATCTGCTCCTATACATAATACATTCATATCGTTATGTTGTCTAGCCTGTTCTACATCAAATATATCATTACACACCACTGCCCTGACTTTTGGATATCGATTTGCCTGAATCGCCATGCCAAAACCACTGCCGCATATTAAAATGCCTCTATCACAAATGTCCATTTTTTCAGCAACTTTAATTGCAATATCGTTATAGTCTGTTCTTTTTGGCTTATGCACACCAGCGTCTTGAAAGACTGCTATATCAAACTTTGTGTCTGATTCCATGTCAAGGGGGCATAACCATTTTGACAGTTCTTCCTTTAATTCAAATCCTCTATGGTCCGATCCTATTATTAAGTCTATCATAATCCTGATTGTTTGACAATCTCCTTAACCATTTCAACATCAGCAGGCGCTCTTTTGAACCTAAGTGACCAATGTTGCGGATTCAATACGTAACTGACAATTTGTAATTGTTCTTCATTTAAATTTTTAAGCATTTCTTTTCCTGATGTGCAGTTTAAAACAAGCCATGGAGAAATTTTTCCGTCTTTTATTTCTTGTGTTGCTCTGTTTAGACTTGCATATTTAAAATAATGATTCCAAGGAGCACCTTTTTCATCAGACCATTCCATCATATTTTTTATGGATCTTTTCATTGCATCTTCAACTCTTTCTTTAAGAATAATATCTAAAGCATATTGTTGATACAGTTCTTCACGACACCAATGATCTAATTTAACACCCGATGTTACCACATAATCGATAAATTTTTCCGGATATAAAGGCTTTACGTTACTAAGAAAACTTCCGAATTTTACAAATGCTGTGTAGTATGGACTTTTGCAAAATTGCAAATATGTTTTAGGCTCATGTTGATTCTGACACAGTTCATAAAATCTCATATATGTTTGATATCCTAGTTGTACTCTACGTTCATCTTTTTGTGTAAATCTTCTTTTTTGTTCACACATATGCACTGCTAAAGTCTTTTCACGTGTAAATTTTGCTCCACAGTGTTGGCAAATATATTCCTCACTCATAGTAGTTTCTTAATCACTTCCTTTGTCATGCCCATTTCTTCTGCATAGGCTTTAATTTCTTTTGCTGAATTAATTTTTGATAGTAGTTCAATTTCGTCTTCTTTTAAATTTGTAAAAACTTCTTTTAAGAATTTAGCAGTTTTATTTTTTCCTGCTCCATCTTTGAACTTGTATCCAATCCATTCATGCCATTTTATAGTTTTGTCTTCATCTGCTGTGGCACACAGTAATAGCCAAAGTAATTTTTTATGTTTGCTTAATGTAAAAAAGTTTTTGTTGTAGTATTCATTTGTTTTTAATATAGTAAGTTCTTGTTTTTCTTTTGATCCTTTTATAGCACTTGCATACCTGTTTAGTAGATAAAAACTAACCTGTTTGCGTTCTTCATCTGACAAGTCGTCCCAAACGTTAGTGGCTTTCATATCGATTGCCGCTAGAATATCTTTGATAGGAAGTTTTTTCGTTTTGCTTACCATGTGTCCTCTTTTACTAATTCGTATGTTAACTTTAGTTTCTTTAATTGGATTTGTAAAGACTTATTTCCTTCATTTGCGTAATCAACGATTTCGCTAATTTCTAGTTCTGATAGATACCAATCAGGATAATTTGGAGATTCAATCAAAACTCTTTCGCCTTTGCCATTAATTGGTTGTGCGTACACTGTGGCTCCTCCATCAGGACTTGTATAAATCATTGCTTGTTCTTTTTTCTTTTTAGGCACTATAATAGTTCAGTGTAATCTATTGTTTCGCACTGTCGACTTATATCTTTAACAAAAAATGCACAATGTGGCTCTTTTCCTTCTGTAATAGGCACACTCAATAATTGATTGTTCTTTACCTTAGGAAAATACCACTTCACATCATTAAAAAAATTAGTAACTTTTATTGTACCAAAGTCTGCTTTGAATCCTGACAATGGATTGAATAGAAATGCTTCAAAACCTCTTTCACCTAAACTAGTAAGTGGAACTACATCTACACTTGCACTGTTTTCTTGATCTCCTACTGCTATGTTCCAATCTAATGGCATTGTTAATTCGTTGCCATTTATTTCTAAAACTATGGCAGGGCAACTGAAAGATTCAACATATATCATTGGCAAAAAGAAAAAATCTGGTTCCTTTGGATTGCTATTGTCAAGGACCGAAAAACGCATATCGTCGTTGACGTGTTCAGGCAATTTATTCATTTCATATGCTGTGTTGTCTAATGTTAATATTCTCATTTTGTATAATCAACCTTTTCTACTGTAAAAGGATAGTTTGCTTCTTTGTAAAACTTTTTCCTTTGTGTTAAATGTCTTTTCGCAAATTTACAAGTTGAAGTAATATCCCAAATTTGCACAAAGTCTTTGTCCTTTGCCTTACGTATGCCTCTTCCAATAGATTGTATTACTCTTATAAATGATTTGCCTGGTTCGATTAATATTAGATTAAAAATTCTTGGAATATTAATTCCAACACTTGCTACTCCATATGTTGCAATTAAAACTTTGTTGTCAGAATCACTTATTTCATCATATTGATCTTTTCTGTCTTGAAGTTTTGTTTCGCCTCTTATAAATGTACTATTTGGAATTAGTTCTTGTAATTTTTCGCCTGCTGTAATTCTATCTACTAAAACAAGTGTGTTGCCTGATTGGGAAATTTTATCTATCAATTTTGCAATATAATTCACCCTTATTGTGTTTGTTACTAAAAATTTTAATTCTTCTTGATAATTTTTGTGAACTAATGTATCAATCATTTGTACAATATTAACATGACAATTACTTAATACTCCTTTTTCTTGCAACTCCTTAGCACTTATTTGATTGATTACTGGACCTATACCTGCCAATATTGCCTGGAATTCAAACTGTTCTTTAGGAACAGTTCCTGTCAAACCCCATCTTATAGGAGCATGATTAAGATGTTGCGTTAATAATTTTTTTAGCACTTCTGCTTTGGCTTGGTGTACTTCATCTATGATTACTGTTTTTACACCTTGTAAAAAATCAGTTAAAGTTACTTTTGCTTCACCATCTTTAGTTTTTTTATCTAAAACATTCAAACTTTGCCAAGTACAAATTGTATGTGTTTTATTCAACTCTTTTCTATCTCCAAAATAAACTCCTACGTCCAGTCCTACAATTTTATAATCATCTTCTGTTTGTGTAACAAGACTTTTGTTTGGTACTACAACTAGTGTTCTGCCTAAAGGTTCACAGAGTTTAGATAAACAAGCAGTAATGATTGTTTTACCAGCACCAGTGGCAACTTCTTGTAAACTTTGTGGATTTTTTAAAAAGTTGTTTATAACTTCTACCTGATAATCACGTAGTTCAATATTTTGTCCTTCAGCAACGTGACCTTTAGGCCAAATTTTATCATGTAGATAATTTTTATCTATTTCTGTAAATGCTAAATCTACTTTTTCTCTTTGGTCTTCTATCTCATCTATTTCTACACCATTTTGATGAAGTAAATTTATTATTACATCCAAATGATTAACAAAGCCATTACCTCCTAAACCAAAGAAACCAATTTTACCATCCCATCTTCCTAATTTGTATTGAGGCAAATATCTTGCATATGGCACTTGAAATTTTAATTTGTTTGCTATTTTTCTTCTAACATCTACTGGAAGATTGTGTATTTTAACATTTACTTCATCTGCAATAGTTATTTTACATCTCATAATTTTTCAATACTCCAAATCATATCATTCCAATATCCGTCTTCACGGTCATAGTGTATAGTGAGATCATATTGATGAATCAGTTTGTCAATTTTATTATAGTGCCTAACCGATCCAAGACTGATAACACATTCTGGCTCCCAAACTCCTTTCAATAAGTCTTTTGGGATTTTCTTATTATTAATATACACTATTTTTGTATTAATATCAAGTTTATTGTTAATCTTTTGTGTTTTTAGATAATCATTAAAGTGTCTACCTTCTTTTCTATTTTCTTTTCTGAATAAAACCGAAATTTCTTCTATTGGTATAATGTTTTTGGTTAAGTTATGGAACTGTACCAATTGGTCCAATGGATCCTTTTCGTCTAAAATGACTAACAATGGAAATCGTTTTAGTTCTAATAAAGTATCTAAAACTTCATTGATAGGATGTTGCTTCTTGTTAATCTGTATGAGAGAATGGTTCCTACTTAAGATTTTTTTTGTAAGTGGCTTTACATTCTTTATAGAGTCATTTAAATCGCCTTCATCAAAGTGTACTAAACCTGCTTGTTCTCTTTTATCTTTGTATAAGAATAAATTTTCAATTGATGGTTTTCCTATTTTATCTATTAAAGGTTGTACAATATCTAAAGGTGTATTTTTTATTTGTAGCCCATAAATTCCTGGCACATATTTTTCTCTATGCTTTACCCATTCGTCAATTTCTTCATGCATTTTTAGTAACACTGGATCAATGTCTTTTATCAATCCTTTAAACAAACTTATTGTTTTGTATACAATAGTTTCGTTAAATGGTAAAATATTTTTATAATTATCTGACTTGTATCCTTCAGATGGATACAAAATAAATTTTTTAATCTCCCCAATCAATTTTGAATATTTCATATTAAAAGGAAATCTAACAACTAGACATTTACCATTATAATTATGAAATTGCCAACCTGCATTGCCTAAATTATCTTGGTAGTTTTCAATAGCAATATATTCACTCCTGTCAATTTTACGTAATGGTTTTCTTATATTGTTTAAACTAGATGGCAGGTCTACATTTCTATCTAAGAAGTCTTTTTGATATCCGTTTGTTAATATTTTTTTACAAACTTCATACTGTCTATCAGACAATGCTTTACCTTTGAAAGTGGATTGTGATATGCTCAATAGTAATTTTTTATCTTTTTCAGCGATTTCGATCGCAGGCGTAAACTCCTCCTCTATGAGCAGTCCGCACATAAGTTCTAAACAATCTTCGATGTTGATGATACGCATTTCAACATTATATGGGATTTTGGTTAAAAAGTCAATCGTGAAAAAGGCAGTCCTTGTGCGATTTCTTCAATGGTCCATTCTGTGTATGCGTAATCATACAACCACTGATTACGTTCAAATATTTGGGGATTTTCAATGTTTTTTAGTTCTTTATTTGCTACTGGATATGCAAGACTTTCCGGACCAACAAATGCGTGTGTTCCATTTAGTACAGCATGAATTCCTGGATTGCTACTATAACTGATAACAGCATGGATGTTGTTGAAGCCTAAATCAAAATCGTCATATGTATTTGCAATTTGTTTAGGAACTTGCAACTCAACATTTTTATAGTTTTGTAATTTATTATCCACAGGGCATCTTGGGTGAGGTCTAATTATTATTTTTCTATCTGTGTACATCCTTAATTCATGTATAAGTCTATCTATATAAATTTGCATTGGCGGTTGATTACGCCACTGATGGCTTTTATCATGTTGACAACAAATTAAAATATCATCACCTTTCTTATTTTCTTTTAATTCTAATCCCAATAGTTTTGCTCGTGTGTCATCATTATTAAGCGGCCCAAAGTAACCTAATCGATTTATTCCATTTAAAGCAACCTTCCAAGTGGTGTTTCTTTTTATTCCGCCGACTTCTAAAAATAAAACTTTTTTCTTTTGTGATAATGCTGACTCATAAATTTTTTTATTATCCTTCATTCTTCCATGCCACAGCATACTCCACAGAACAGGTATATCACATTCAGTTGTGTCATTTACAACAGTGTGACCTAGTTTGGATAATCCTTTTGCAACAGCGTCAAAGACAGGCACACTGTTCAAAGATCCATGTTTGCGTTGTAATCCAAATTTCATTGTAAATACCTATATTATGACCAAATATTCCGTTGTTACTACATTTAACCAAAATGGTTATAATGTCTATGCTAATAAATTTATCAAAAGTTTTAATGACAAGGTGGATAATAGAATACCACTTGTCGTGTATGCTGAAGATTGTAAACCTACAGGCGACAGTAGAACGTTGATTTTCGACGCCAAACAAACACTTACAAAACTCAATAATTTCAAAACAAAGTGGGGCAATGTGCCAAAAGCAAATGGAAAATGTCCTCCAGAAATAAAAGCAAAGCGTCCAAGAGACTGGCATAAAGAATTTAAATGGGACGCAATAAGATTCGCAAACAAAGTGTATGCTATATTTCATGAAGCAAAAAGAACAGATGCCGATATTTTAATTTGGATGGATGCTGACAGCATAGTCCATAGCACTGTTACACAGGAAGACTTTGAAAGGTTGTTGCCTAACACTAATGTTTTGCACTATCTTGGTAGAGGAAAAAAATGGCCCGAGTGTGGATTTTATGGATTAAATTTAAAAACTGCAGAATGTCAAAACTTTTTACAGCAATTCGAACGTATGTACGATGAAGCAGAAAAAGGGATTTTCACTTTAGAAGAATGGCATGACTCTTATGTATTTGATGTCGTTTTAAAAAGACATAAACAAATTTTTCCGCAAAGTCCTATTAAAGATTTTAGTGGACATCTAATTAGTGGAGAAGGTCATCCTTTAATTAATTGTGAACTTGGTGCTTACTTCGATCATTTAAAAGGTGATAGCAGAAAGGCAAAAGGTCAAAGTTTAGGAAAAGATTTGAAAGTTAAGCGGGTTGAGCCGTACTGGAAGACGGTTTCGTAGCCCACTTTCTCATATGTAACCAGCATTGTCCATTTTTTACTTCATCCAAAGTCCAATGCATTTGTGCTAGTCTTTCAACAAATAATTGTCTATCAAAATTTTTGTGGTCTTCTATATTATCAAAACTATGATGAGAAACTGTATTAGCCTGAGCTCTAACAGGATCAGTTACAAACGTAGGAATACCTTCTATCACACTTGCACACGTAGGACTACTGTTATGTCCAACTAAAGAGTGTGCTGTATAAAAATCTTCTTGTAAACTTTTCGTTGCACTTACATAAACATCTTTAAAAACAGTCTTGTCACTTTGCATCCAGTTGGCTAGAGTGTTTCTGTGTACTTTAACATTTTTATCACCAGGATGGAACCTAACTAGTATTGATCTTTTTGTACGCATTCTTATTGCAGTAATAACTTCTTTCAGCCATTCCTGCACACCTCTACCGTCCATGCTCCAACCACCATCTCGTTGACAACATATTAATATGTGTCCTTCTTTTTGATTTAATCTCCAAGGTTTAAGTTCGATGTTTAAATCTTGACTAATTTTTTTCCATCTTTCTGGATTAGGATTTACATCACAGTATTCTGCTGTATTAGGAAATATTCCATCATAGCCATATCTTAAATACCCACGTGTTTGTGTTGGATCTTTCCATAAAAATAGACTGCTGTCTACAATTACACATCTTTTTCCTCTGTTGATTTGGTTTTCATATATACCTTTTCTTAAATTTAGATGAGGAGTATTTTTACTATCCTTATGTACAAATCCTTGTATTACTGCCACGTCGGCTTCTATAATTTGTCTTGAACTAGTGACTAGTCCTTTGTCTCCACATCTATTCACGCCCTCAATAAAGTTTCTAATGATCATTGGCTTTTGTGGATTTTTATTCCCTGGCGGAATAACTTTCATGTATGAAATTACTGTAATCATTTTAAATTATATTCCTGAATAATTTTAAGTGCAGAGCCATTGTTAAGTTCGTCAACTGTATATTGGCAGTATGACAACCACTTTAACCAATGCCTTACTTGATCTGGATTAGGTCGGTATGCTTGTTCTATTCTTGACAAATCTTTTAGAGTAACATAATCTGCGGCAGTAGGAGCAGTTGCAAATGCAGGCACGCCGTGACAAACAGATTCAATAGCCGCAATTGATTGATATGTTACAACAGCATACACATTGTCTGCATCTAGTTGTGAGAATAAACTACCTGATCCAACTCTTTCTCTACGCAATCCTTTATCTCTTATAATGATTGGTCTATCTGTAAATTTTTTTAGTGTTGCAGTTGTTTCATCTATCCATTGTTGTCTAGTAATGCCATAAAATTTACATGGTTTCTCGCTAGGTGTCACAAGTAATATACTGCGACCTTGAGGCTTCCATCCATTGAAAACAGTTTCTGGATGTCTTTGACTAAATCTTCTGTATCTATCATCTGGTACATCACGAACTTGAGTGTTTTGTACATTATTTTTTACAACTCTATGATAATGTTTTCTTTTTGTTAAATTTCCTATGTATCCTGTATCAATGTAATAAAATTCTCTTCCAGTTTTCCAACATTGATGAATAATTTTACCTTTTGTCATGCCACGTAGTACCACAGAATGACTTGGATCCATTTGCTGAACTTTATCCCAAGTGCTATACTCTGCTGTGGTGCCAAGCATAAAATCTTTTATGATGGCATCTTCGTGATCAAATGCGTAAATCATTCTGCTGTTTTTTTCTTCGCTTGGTCTTTCAGTTCTCTATCTGTCCAGTGAGGCTTTCCCGACTTTTCCATCGATCCTAAGTTGTATGCGGCTCCGGGTGCAAGTTTTTCAACTTTGCCACCTTTTTCAAGAAACTTTTTCATTTTTTCATCAAGTTCCTTTTGTTTTTCTTCAGGGGTTTTTTCAATTTCTCCTGAAACATAGGCGCGATTTATTCCCATATGTCTTGGCATTTATACTCCTTGTGTGTTCATCATTTGTGTTAAATATTCTTTCCAAACATCTCCATATTCGCAGTTCCTATAATTTTTAAACCAAGGACCTCCTTCTGTGTAGTGTATGGCTTTAGGTTTTCCATCTTGTGGTTCTTTGTACCATCCTACTAACCAATTCCATTCATTGCTTAATGCTCCAACTTCGTCATCCTTTAACCATGAAAATCTATGAAAATATGCACCGTCATAGTTAGGATTGTTTACTAAATCTACGGATAACTTTTCATTTGAAGGATGACCACAATTATATAAAACCATTGAACTCCAGTTTTTTCTTGGATATAATGTTTGTTTTTGTCCATCCATTTTTATTCCAGGCTTAGGAGTGTAATCATGTTGTACACACATCACAGCATATTTAGGATCGGCTTGTTCAAATAATTCTTTTACGTCTCTAAGAAAAACAATATCTGAATCACAAAACAACGCCCAGCCATTATAATTTGCTAGAGCAGGAACCAAGAATCTTGTAAATGTAAATTCTGTTGACGCTAATTTATCTTCGCCTCTCCAATACCATTTATCTTGTCTTAATGTGTTTTGATTTAATGGTATTACCTGTGCAGATGTGCTGTGTTTGTATATAGAATATTCACATACTTGATAGGCAATATCTTCTCTAGTATCATATCCAACAAAAACTTTCATACTATAATTTAACCTCAAATCCATTCTTGTCAAGGAACTTCTGGACCGTCCATTTAGGCGCCCAGCCTAACTTTTTCATTGCACTAGGGTCTGCCTTTGACGTTTTTCTTTCTAAAATACTTCCTGGTTGCACCTCTAAATTAGGTGCAATATGTTTTACAAATATAGATTGTCCTGTACCGATATCAATCGCTCCTGTAAAATCGCTTTTCATCAAAATTTCAATAGCGTCACACACGTCATCAATATGAACAAAATCTCTACTATGTTCTGTAACATATTTTAATGTACCCATTAGTAGTTTGTCGAAAAACATTCCTTGCCTGTTTGTTGCTCCGTAAACTGTATGAAATCTCATTGCTACTTTGTTATTATGAGGTATATTTTCTATTATGTGTTTAGAAGCCGCATAAGGGTTTAACCAAGGCTCGTATTGACTGCTTGAACTTGCAAATAAAACTCTGGTGTTATTGTAATGTTTTAAAATTCTATTTGTTGCAACCACATTGTTATCCCAATAATGTTTAGGATTATCTAATGATTGTCTTACACCACCTACTCCTGCTAAATGTATTACTAAATCTACTTCTGGCAGTTGTGCAGATAAAATGTTTCCGTTATCTTTAATATCTATGCCAATAATTTGGTGTGTGTTTGTAAGTCGTTTGTGTAGGTGTTGTCCTATAAATCCTTTATGTCCTGTTAGCAAAATTTTCATTGCTTTATTATAACTTACACAATTACTTTTGTCAATGAGATTAGGATTTGGTTCCTACTGTTCTTCGTTCAATGTCGTCATGATTGAACTCTGCCCAATATAATTCAAAAGCAATACCGTCTTCAACACCCTCAAATTGATGATACTTGCCAGGCTTTACTGTGGTATATTCTCCTGCATTTAAAATAGTTTCATCGACAAGTCCTTGCTGATCTGCATCTTGCCAAACTCTTACTATCATTTTGCCTGACTCTACAAAAAAGCCATTCCATTTGTATTTGTGTTTGTGTTCTGAGCATTTGTATCCTGCTTTAAATTCAATTCTGTGGAATTCTAACACGCCATTGGCATGGATTAATTCCGTCTTTCCCCAAATTTTTCCTGCTTTCATATCTTACTCCTTGCACAAAAATAAAATTGTTTTGTGTCATATTCACTTTCAATATTATCTGGATAAACCCTATCAATTGATTCAACCACAAAATATTTTTCTAATGTTTTTAAAACATTTGATACTGTCCTATATTTTGAACTATAATTAGATTTTAGTTTATCTGAATAAACATTTACGTATTCATCTTCTTTTTTTAAAGTACAAGGAGTCCTTAAAAAAAATTTTTTTGTTTGTAGACTCGAATAAATCTTATCAATTACTTCCTCTTCAAAAATAAAGGGCAACATTCCTGCACAAATTATATTGTCAACCTTTGGCAGTGTACTTAAATCATCTTCATACACATTGAAATCACGGGCCTTTACTTTACTGTTTAAATTTTTTATAAGATGAACAGCAAAATCATAACCATGATATTCTTTGAAATCTGTTAGTTCCACCAAGCAATTTAGCAAAGCGCCATCGCCACATCCTAAATCAAGTAAAGTTTCACCTGACAACTTAGGCACTATGTATTGTAATTCATGTAAGCGTCTTTGTTTTATAGTGCCGTATTCAGGATACTCTGTTTGTGATGTCCAGAATTCTTTAGCAACAATTTTACTCATAAGACACGTCCTTGTGTTTATATGCTCTATCTCTATGCCATTCTTTATAGACTTCATAGCCTAAATTTGTCATCAGCGTTGCAATTTTATCATCTGTCCAACCGTACTTTGCACCCGACTGATTCCACTCCACAACTATTAAAGGTTTGGCTCTTTTTATTGTTTCAGTAGCACCAACGATTGTTTCCCATTCTGAACCTTCTATATCTAAATGCATACAATCAGGATTTACACCTAAAGAATCTAATTTTATCTTAGGTATATCTCCGTTTGGTTCTATGTAGTTGGCACCTAAGTTTTTCCGTCCCTTAAAATCCGGAGCAACCATTTTTACTGGATTATTGTCGTTTCCTAAAGCAGTTTGAAGTTTGAACACGTTTGTTTCTGGACAATTATGGATTAAACAAACAAACCATCGATGATCAGGTTCGAATGTAATCACTTTTTCAAACATATTGCTGTAAAGTTTTGGATATAATCCTGCATTTCCGCCTGCTTGAATAATAAGTTTTCTTTTGTTTTGTGGCAAAAGTTTTATTATTTCATTAGGAAAATGTACTATATTTGTTGTGCCATCACTCCAAGCCGCTCTTTCATTTTTGTGGAAAAATTCCCAAGTTAAAATATCCTCTCTGGGCCATAACCATTCACCTTGCATATAAGGTCCTGATCTATATTCTAAATTATTTGCGTTCAAAAATTCGTTTGTGCGTTTTGTAGAATCTACCGGATATATAAATTTATTTTTCATTTTGAATCTATTGTATTAGTTCCTGCGTCCCAAATTTGTGTCACTGGCTCAATTTTATCTTTGTGTTCTATTTTTTTAGCCGCGTACCAAAGTAAAACATCATTTGTTGCCCATTTTCCTTTGTTTGCATCTGCAATATTATTTATGGACCAACCTTTTTTATGACTTAGATATGAATCCAATAATTCAAAACCATTTTTCTTAATAAAAGTTGTAATAGCAACAGGATCTGTTACGTGAATACCATGTCGCCAATAACCATGCACAGGACTTACGCCTACAAAATATCCTCCAACTTTTACAAGTTTTAATGCGTTACTCCATGCCGTGTGAGCGTCCCAAATATGTTCTATTGTTCCTAAATTAAAAACAGTTTCAAACTGTTGATGTAAGTTAGTCAAGTCTCCAGTCAAATCTGAATAATCTCCACCATCTGGATCAATAGTTTTGTAATCATCAACTCTAAAATATTCTTTAGGACTTATTGTCATATTGGTTGCTTGATTTCCTAACATTAAAAAAGGACTTTTGTAATATGCTCTATATTTTTCGTAATTTTTGAGATGTTTGTTTATTACTGTCATATCCAATATTTTTTAACCAATGGGTTATCTTTTTGTAAGTGAGGTTTCTTATATCTGCCTGCGTATATTGTAAACACAGGTGAAGGCAGAGGATCTTTTTGTTCAATCATGTGATGTTGCCAATTTATAAATTGTCCTACTTCATCGTCCATAAACTTCATATTTGTTAAAGAGGCCTGTGTGTATGCTTGGTCTCCTATTAAATTTCCTTTGTGATATTTAGACATTATTGCTTGAGTATTACGTAGAAAATTTTCGTAGATAAAAGAATAATCACCTTGCCAACTCATTATACTGCTATTTGCATTTCCGCTTGTTGGTTTAACACTTTTTATCATATAAAAGTTTTTGTAATCTAATCTGTCTACAATATGTTCGAAATTATTACAGATAATAATATCTAAATCCAAATAAAATACAGGACCGTTAAACAAATTAGGTCTGAATAATTCAACTTTACTCCACCACCCTATCCAATTATGTTTTAATGGAACTGTTGCAATAGGAAGTTTAACATTTGATAAGCAATGAAACTGATGCGGCTTTTTGTAGTTTCTTGCAATCATATTTTTCAATTTTAACACGTAATCGTGTGAGTATGGCGTTCTTCTGTTTCGTTGATACACACATACAAAATTAATCATTAGGGTTCCATTCGTTACAACTGTAAACCGAATTAGGATAGAACCTAATATTATTTTTGTCCACTAATTTTTTTATAAAACCTTGCAAGTCAAAGTTTTTATTAATATCTTTTGTTGGTATAGGTAAGTTTACGATATAATATGGAGGTTTATGCCAAGTTTCTCCATTTGGTATTTTTGTGTTATTTTTTACAGCATTGATAATATCTGCATGAGTATATTTTTTAAATTCTATACGTTCCCCATCAGGAATCGAAAATTCACTTAAACGTGTTATTTGATTATTTTTTTTAAAATGCACATTATTTGTTAGCCATATGTCTTTGTACGGTATACACAAACAAGGAATACATTCGAATTCTAATTCTTTCATTGCTTGTAATCTATTATTACCGTCTACAACAATTTGTAAATCTTCATGCACACCTACTGTGATAGGATTGAAAAATATTTTTTCTTTTTCTATTTTTTCCTTAAGTATTTTTACTTTTTTATCATCGTAATCTTCATAAATTTTTAGTTTTTCTATTGGCAATATTTTTAAGTTATTAATGTGTTCTACATCTTTTCTATCATCATAAATTATCCTTTGTTTTATTTCAGTGCTTGAAATGCCTTCAGTTCTAGGAAATAACATCAGTCTTATATTTTGTTCTTTCAGATATAATAGGGCGTTTGTACGATCTCCACTGTGTACATAATCGTCTCCTTGTACAACTATGTTTGGCTTAATTTTTGACCATAACTCTCTCTGATCAACATCACTGTACTTTACTATTTCATCGACAAAAGGCAGTGCTTTTACTTGTTTTTCTCTTTCTTCGAAATTAAGTGTAGGATATTTTCCTTTAGATTTTTTAGCAGATTCATCGTCTTGTATGCCAACAATTAAGTAATCACCCTGTTGTTTTGCACGGGTCAAAATGTTTATGTGTCCTAGGTGGAGTGTATCAAAAACTCCTGATGTCATTACTTTAATCATTTTTCTTCCAATAAGTTTTCCATCTTTGCACTTCATCTGCTTTGTCGAAATCGTCCGTTTCGTCATCAATATTTGTCCAATTTGTGTTGCAGATGTATTGAGTTCTTTTGACAGTCTTGCGTTGTGGCGGCGAATTTAAATTCCATTTTCCTGAATGGTATGCATATAAATCCCAAGACCAACAACGATTTATTTTTTTATCCCAAAAGGCTTTGCAAACTAATTTTAACCAATGCCAAAACGTGTCATCGCTTTTGAACGCCCAAAATTCTCCATATTTTTTCAATGCATTTCCTTTAGCACGTCCATAATAGTTTGTTGTGCCATTGAGAATTGTTTTAATTGCATTTTCAGAATAGTATACATCACCGTACAACCAAACATTACCTTTAAGTTCTTCACAACCTAACAAACAACCTAAATCATTGCCTTTCATGTTGTTAACAAATTCATTATATTGAGGATACATTCCTTTTTGAGCCACAGTTACCCAAATATCACTTTGTCCGTTTTCCTTTAGTAGTCGTACAGTTCTATCAACTAATTTTTCGCCCTGCACAGTGATAGAATGTCTATTAAATGTCTTTGCTGTTCCGCCAGCCATTATGATTATTCTCATATGTCTGTCCTTGTGTAACTGTTTTTACTTTTTTTACTTTTATCTAACCAATATTTCGGGTTGATTCTACACAAACTGTATTTGGTTTTCGTAAGTGCAACTGATTGTGCATTTACGTGAACGTCTGCTGGTAGCATTCCTTTGTTTTTTGTAAATTCTATTAAAGACTTTGCACCTTGTGGTTTAATTATGTAAGCATGAAGTCCTTTTATGCACTCTTTGTCATAAAATTGAAAAGCATTTTTTGAAGATGAGGAGGTTTTTTTAGGTTGATGAGGTATTACATCATAGTTTTCAAATTTTTCTAAATGTTCTTCATATACTGTAGAAGTTCTGCTGTATGCATCTAAATTACACAACTCTGCAAATTTTCCAAGTATGTCTTTGGGTATGGGTCTCATAACTAAAGCATCATGTTCCAATATCATGATAGGTTCATTAAGTTCTAAACACTTCAACCATAGTGAATAATGCGAACAAAAACACCCTCTTACTCCTTTGGTGTCTCTAGTAAATTTTAATTTTGGAAAAGGACGCAAACCAAACTTTTTGTAAGTGGGAGCAACGTCATCAAGTTGCACTGCATCAAATTTTTTTATGTTAAGATTAAATTTTTTACCTGATTGAACACAATCTTCAGCCAGTTCCTCCGAAAAGGACCTGCCTTTCATTGTGATTACAAATGCTTTATGATCATATTGTTGCATCTTCCATTCCCGCGACTCTTAACTTTGTAATATTAGTTATCTGCCATTGTTTTTGGTCGAGGGCTTTAGTGATGCCAAGCCATTTGTTTCTTAAAAGTGCAAATTCATTAATAATTTTTTCATAATCAACAACATCTGACTCACCGTCGACATATTTTTCTACATCTCGGCTTGACAATGCACGTTGATAGTTTTCAAGATATTTTTTGAAATGTTTACTTCTTAATCTACGCAATTCGATGTTCAAATATTGAAGAATTGCTTCTATTTCTTGTAATTGGTTGAACCGTTGTTCAACTATTCCAGGCATTGCGGCTGAATTTTTCTCTAAATTGCCTTTTATTTTTACTTCATACTTTGCTTGGTCTAATTCTTGTTCATAATATGAAACTGCATTAGGAATTTGTCCAATATCTTTGGCAATTTTTTGATACCAGCCACTCATGTATTAGTAATCCTCGTCTTGTTCGTCTAAATCTAAATAGTAGTTGATTGCACTATCTAAATCTTCATCTGAACCAAGGGCTTCTTTAAAAGCATCATCTTCAACACCATAGTCTGCCATAATATCGACATATTTTTCCGCCATTACATCGATTTGTTTCTTGTCTGCGTGTGCTTTAAAAAACTCCCAAAGTTCTGTCAACAATCTTCCATCGATCATTCAACAGTCTCCTCTGTATCTTCTATATTTGTTTCTTTTTCGACCAAGTTGTTGAAATCTGCCATCACTTTGTCCAGTAATTCACCACCTTGTTCCCAGACTCTTCTATATTCTTTCACTTCTGTTCCTTTTGAGTCCACATATTTAAGTCTGTTACCATCTTTACTTAATATACCTTTTTTCTCGAACAAGTCGACAAGTCCTGAGTAAGGATTCATGCCAGTTTCATATGGAATCTTCACTTGCACACCTTCAAAAGGTTTGTTAAATCTTGTTTTCATTACTTTACAAGCCGCTCTAATACCTTTTACGTCAGTTGTTTTATTTCCGTCTTCGTCTTCTTTTAATTTTAGTTTACGCATTGCAACTACTATTGAAGATGCATATATAAACCCTTGTCCACCTGATATTTTATCATCTGGATCGAACATATCTTGCGATGCATATGTATGGTTTGTTGCAACAAGACCTACATTGTGACTTCCAAACATATTCACACAGTTTCTTACAAGTGCCGTAAGTGCCTTAGGCTTTCTACCCATGTCACCTTTCATATCACCTTTGCCAAACTGATCTACATCTGTTGGAGTTAATAACATACCCAAAGAATCTATAACAAATAATACTTTTGGTCTATCTTCCTCTGTCATTGCTTTGTAATCTGTCATAAATGTTGATACAGTTTTTGCCACATCATCAATCATCGACATATTAAGTTTTAATAATTTTTTCTCATCTGTGTCTACGCCTAATGCGTGTAACCATCCCTCATCTAGTGCGTTTTCAGAATCAATTAGCACAACAAATATACCTTGATCCTGTGCCGCCTTCACAATGTTACCTGCACAAATGTAAGATTTACCTGAACCAGACTCTCCTGCAAACACAGTTACTTTGCCTAGTGGTATTCCTTTATTAAAATCGCCACTTACCAAATAGTTAAGTGCGAAGTTTCCTGTTGAGATCCAATCTGTTGGATCATGAAACCCTGAACTCATTCCTGTAATGGATTTTGTCAAAGTTTTTCTAAATTTACTAACGTCAAATGCCTTTACCATAATTTTTACCTTTAAGTTGTGTGGGGAGTTGCCTCCCCACTATATGCTTTTTATTTTCCTTGTCTTGCTCTGATCATCGCTAGGATGTCTTCTGCACTGTTGTTTGTTTCCTGTGTAGCAGGTTTCTCTGCAGGTGTTTCAACCTTTGGAGCCTCTGTTGCCGCTGGCTGAGCCGCTGGCGCTGGAGTTTCTGCTTTAGGAGTTACAGGGTCACCAGTTTTTGCTGATAATCCTGCCGGTCTAAAGTATTGACCAAACTTTTCTTGGTCATACGGTTCACCGTCAACTGACGCTTGGAACATTTCTTGCATAACTTTAACATCTACGTCTGATGGTTTCTTTGGAAGAAAGTCAGATAAGTTAAACAAGTTAAACTGTGATACAGCATTATTTTCTTCATCAGTTAATGCTCTAGATTTTCTAGACCACGTTGATGTTGAATAGTCTGCATATCCACCTTTAGATGTTTTGATTATTCTAAAGTCCACACCGTTCAGTTTATCAGTTGGAAGATCTTCCATATCTGGATCCATTAATGCACCTTTGATGATTTGGAAAATTTGCGGACCAATTATAAATCTTCTAATTGGATTTGCTGGAGTTTCCTCTTCATTTAGAGGATCTTCTTTTACAAAACCTTGGAAGATGTAACTTCTTTTCTTCCAATATTTTCTTCCCATGTCCTCTAGTTTAGGATCTTTGAACCATGCTCTTACTTCTGTAAGAATTGGACAAGTTTCACCATACATTTCCATACATGGTACTTGTACTTGGACTGGTCTTGAATCCGTGTCACCTTTAATGCCTGCAAAAGGTAATTTAATCATAAGTCTTTCTTTCCAGAAAAAAGTATTTTCTTTATCTCCGTCTGGTAGAAATCTTACTGTTGCTTGTTCTGACTCTTTTAGATTCCAGAATGGGTAGATAGCATTATCGCCACCTGATCTGGTTGAGCCTGTTGAACGTGCTTCTTGTTCTTTCAACTTTGCACGTATTTCTGCGAGTGTTGCCATAATATTAGCCTCCTATATTTGCCTTATAGCGTGTTTTGTGCCTATTAGTATTGTAGCACATAGTTTCTTATACTACAATAACTTTGTTATTTAGTCAATGTTTAATTATGTGGGTGTTTTACCGAATTGTATTAGATGCCTGCTAATTTTTTAATTTTGGCAATCTCAGGGTCTTTGTTGTTCATTAATTTTCGAATTGTCTCTTGAGCAGTTTTAATGGAACCATCACCAAATTTCTTTTCAACACTTGTTAGTACCGCAGTCTCACCTTTTGGAAATTGATTTGTTGTGTAATCAAAGAAACTTTTCACAAAGTCTTCTACAGTTTCTTCTTTGTTGTCTAATGAATTATCACCATCTACTTTCGAAATGCCACCGTCAGGATCAATTTTAACATCTATTTTGTCTTCTGCGTCTTTTTCAAACTTGCTTCTTAATTTATTAAGATATTCTTGGAAATCGTCTGATTTTAAATATGCACCAAAACTACCATGTTCTTCTTTTTCTTCTTTAGACATATCGTTCCATAGATCAAGTGCAATCTCTTTTGATTCATCGCCATACTGTGGATTACCTTCTGGATCCACCATTGCTTCTTTTTCATCTGAACCTTTTCTTAAATCATCAAAATTAGCGTGTAAATATTTCATTGCCGCATTAGCATTATCAAATTTTTGTACCGACTTACCATCTTTATCTAACACATCAAATACATTCTTGCCATCGTTACCTTTGTAAATCGACACATAAGGTTTAATGTCTTCAAAAGTAATTGCTTCATCTTCTACTTCTTGTTTCATATCACCTGTGTCAATTTTAGAAAGCATCTCTGGTCTTTTTGCTTTGATGTAATCCATAATCATTGGACGTAAACAAGCGTCAGCGTCTTCTTTAGAAGCCATTTTTATCTGTGATGCAAGTGCTTCATCATCAATAATGCCTTGCAAACTTTCAATCCCATTTACACCATTTGGTCCTGCTGGAAAATGTTTCGCCATTAATTTGTTTAGTTTTTCTAGTGCTTGATTACTTTCTTCTTTGTCAGATGAAAATAAACCGTTTTCATCTTCTGCAACAATTGATTCAATTGTGTTTTCAAATTCTTTAAAAGTGTCTAATGTTTCTACTGTGGAACCTAGTGCTTTTTGTACTTCATCTGGGTTTGTATTTGTGTGTACAATAATTCCGTTATATCTACTTTCATCTGGTTGTACATCTGCAACTATACCTGCTTTTGCAAGTTCCTGTTCTATTTCTTCAGCATCTTTTTCTGACACAGGTCTTTCAGGATCATAATCTCCTGCCACATCAAATCTCAATGTTCTTGATTCCGTTCCGCCTTGATAGCCTTGTGCTTCTAGTTCAAAGTCTTCTGGTGAAAGGTTTTTGATTGCAGTTTTTTCAGATACTAATTTGTAAATGTATGGAAATACATCTTTTAATTCTTCATTAAATTGTTTTATAGTTAATTCATCTATCCAATTTTTTGTAATTTCTTCAGGCACTTCTTCTAGAACAGTTTCTGAATGTGTTTCTTTTACTGATTTATATCCTGATTCTTTTTGTAATTTTTGTGCTGTTGATTTTATTTCTTCAATTCTTTCATCTATAACAGTCATGTACTCTTTTAGACCTTCTGCCATTACACTAGATCTGTTCATGTATGTTTTGAATTTTCTTAGTTTGTTTAATTCTTCTGATAAACCAACTATAAATTTCCCAAAATTATCATATGGATTTCCGCCTTCAGCAACGTGTCTAGTCATTGCTCTAGCACCATTTAAATGTTTATATGGAAACTTAAATCTTTCGCCTGCTGGACTTTCAATAAAAATGGATTCAATTTTTTGCGATCTAGCACCAGGAACTTCTGGGTTTACTATTGTTGAATGCTTTAAAATTAATTTTGCATCACCTATTTGCTGGAAACTTGTTTTATTTGTTCCAAACATATTTGATTCGCTAACTGGTTCCATATCTTTTTCTTTCTTTAAGTATTCGTAATCTCTTTTTTCCAAATTAGATTTAGTAATGTCTCTTGTATCAAATGACATTAACCTTGACTTTGCAAATTCTCTTAATTCTTTAAGAAAATTGTACCAGCCTTCTTTAGTTAATGGATCTGCTTCGCTGATAATATCAGTGCTGTGCAACACCACTAAACCCTGGTCTTCACTAATACTTATGCTTATTTTCCCGAAACTTTTGCCTTCTTTTGTGTAGTCAAAGTCGAAAAATCTTGCTTGTTTTGGGTCGTTAGTCACGTTTCCTTCAGCATCACCTACTGTAATACTAGGAAATTGCCCACGTAACTTGTTAAAAAGTGCTGTTGATATGTTTTCTATTTCCATATACTATATTTATTTTTTTAATGTGAAACAAAGAGTGGCAATGGCATCACTTTTTCCGACATTTCGTCGTCTTCAATCTGCGTAAATGTGTTGTAAATTTTTGGATCCCAGTCCCTCAATACTCCCATTATTCTTATGCATAGTAAAGTGGCTGATACTAAATCATCAGTATCACCTGACTTTGCTTTGTATGAATTACCTGAGGCGATAAATGATTTTAGTTCTTTTATTAGTATTTTAGAGTTTATTTTAATTTTATTGCGTTCTACCATTGCTTTTAATCTTGAACAAGCACTGATTTTTGATCTATGAGTGGTATTGAATCCTTTTCTAAATTTTCTAATGTGCCCTTTACGTATAGGCTCTGATACAAACATTCCTGGTATTGTTTCCTCCCCAAATTCTTGTATTACAATTAGAGCAGACTCGCCAATTGTGTTATTTTCAACACTCCAATAAATGTTTGCACCCGTTGTTGAATTACATTCGTCTTTTATGTAGTTGCAAATTTCTTTTAGGATCCTAACTTGATGTGGAATGGCTGTCATATTGTGTTTCCATTCTGCAACTTGTTCAAATGATGGTAATTCAAATACTTGTATTGCCGCGGCATCTCCTCCTGTACCCATTGCAGGGTCTAGGGCAACAACATAAGTCGATTGCGGATTTATCTTTTTGTACCACCTAGTTTGGCCCATATTCATTGAAGGCTCTTTTCCTTCTAGTGTGCTTAACATTATAGCGTCTATTAAAGTTTCATCAAAAACTAGAAATTCGCAACCGTACTCACGTCTAAATCTTTCTTCGCCAATACGACCAAGTTCTTGTTGTTTCCATTCCTCGTCTCTGTCTGGATGTTCGTCCCAACTTGCAGTAAAACCATGAAACCCATTAGATCCTAAATCCTGTTCGTTGCCATGTTCGTCAAATTTATTTTGACTTTCTCTCCATATGGTTGCAAATACATCTTCATCAGAGTTTGGCGTTGATGTAATAATTGCTCTACCACCTGTTGCAAGTGTAGGCGAAATAGAAGTCCAAAACTCTTGTGCTATTCCTGGATTCACAAATGCAAACTCATCACAATATAAAAGTGAAATAGACATACCTCTACCAGTGTTACCAGTTGTTGTTGCACTTACAATTCTAGAACCATTTTCAAATTCCATTGAACCTTTATTATAGTTGATTACTCCTGCTCTTATGTAATCAGGACAAAGTTCATAACCATATCTTATACGTTGCATAATTTCTTGAGCACCTGTATATTTGTGTGCCGCAATAAGAATTGTTTGGTCTGGATGAAACATTGCGTACCATAAAAGATAACAAGCGGCAGTTGTTGTTTTGCCACTTTGTCTTGGAAGCATATTAACATTGAATCTATGATCGTGATAACTGTGAAGTAAACTTACTTGATATTTGAATGGTTGAAACAAACACTTGCCTTGTACAGGGTGTTGAATATAAAAAAATCTTTTTGCAAATTCCAAAAAACCTTCTTTTGGATCAGAACATTTTATTAGTAGTTCAACCTGTTCCTCTGTAAATTTTTCACGTTGGTGTGCTTTCTTCGTTAATACACCGTCTAAACTTTTATTACTCATACGTATTACTTATGCTGTTATTTGGGGGTGTAATTTATTTTGATTAGGCGTGTTTTTTAGCCATCTTATTGATGGTAGCATACATATAGGCTGTGCCTTTTTCTTTTCCATAACGTTTTATGAAATCTTTCTTCACACCTTTTTTGTCAAATTTTTTCTTGTAGTGAGTGACTTTACGCTTTTCTGGCTTGGTAAGTTTACGTTCTAGTCTTTTTTTTTGAAGTCTTGGTATGCTTGAACAAGAGTTTCTTTGATTGAAGCCGTTAAATCTTTTTCATCTTCCAGTGCCATTGGGTTGTCACCGCCTGCTACTTTTGGATATGTTTTTTTAGGCTTGTTAATACCACCTGCAATATCTTTTGTCATGTATTGAGTGTCTTGGTATTTCGGTGCAGGTGTAGTACTTGCTTTACCAGGAACTTCTTCAGTTGCTTTAACATCTGCTTCCGCTTCTGGCGCCTCTGGCTTAGGACCAACTATTGCTGGTGGAGGTGTAACTCCTGCACTTCTAAAGATTTGTGCCATTGCATTAATATCTTCTGGAGTGTCTCCGTAAATTGATAATGCCGCACCTTCATCAATTCTTTTCTTTTGTCCTGTTTCAGGATTTTCAATTTTATCAATTTTTTTAATAAGATCTCTTAAGTCCATAATATTATTTACCTGGTTGAGGGTTACCTTTAACTGGTCCTTTATGTGCTGGTTGCATTGGAGATTTGCTGTCTGCATCAGTTTTGCTCATTTGCTCTTGTTTGCCTGAGTCTACTGACTTACCTGCATCTGGAGCCGGTCTTTCTTTTCTTGCTTTTTCAAGTTCTTTTAACAATTCCATTACTCTACTATCACCTGCGGATTTTTGTTGGTCTTTACTTGCTTCATAATCGCTGTTTAACATTGCTTCATATGGTTTATTATCTTTAGGTGCTTGTTCTTCTTCTTGTGGAGCCATTGGATCTCTTACAATTACGTGATATGGATCCATGCCCATTGTATCTTGCAAGTATTGTTCTAAAACTTGTGGTGTTGTAGGATATTCTGTCTCAATATCAAAATATGTTGCTCTTGTATTCTGTAAATTAGGGAAATCTAGTGGTCTTTCTTGTATAGGAGTCTTCTTGCCTTTGCTCATTTTAGCAACTTTGAACTTCTGCATTACAGTTTCAAGACGATCAACTGCTCCTTCGGGTAAATCACCCGCTAAACCTACTTTGTATGAGTATGTTTTTTTGCTTTCTACTAGATAATGTTTAAAACTCTGTGTCATGTGTATTATTTATCCATCTTTTTAAGTTTTTCCAGTAAACTGTTACGGTCTGATATTATGTAACCTTCACCCTGCACTAGATTAGTGCCATCTGACTCGCCTTTTGAGTCTTGTTTTTGCTTTCTCAGTTGTAAATCAACCATTTTTAACTTTTTGTTCAATTTTTCTGCTTTTGCGTCTAATCCTGTTTTTAACATTTGCCCTGCAACCTCAAATATACGTGCTGAATACCTACTTTCTACATTCATGCCTAAATCCATTAGATCTTCATATGCAGTAACGGCTCTTTGTCCGATATCGTCTAGTTCTTGATCTCCCATTTCTCCTAAACCATCAACCTTTGGTAATGCCGCCGCAATTTTATCGAATTCTGATATGTCTCTCAGTGCTGTGTTGTTTTCTTTAGTTTGTTTCTTGGAAACCTTTTTGTCTTTTTGTTCTTCTTCTTTAACTATATCTTGCGACTCTGGAAGATTTAACAATTCTTCTAACTTTTTTGTCATGACCTAAATATTTATGGTTGTTACCAAACGTATATACCGAGATAGACTCCTATACCAAGCACCACCAGCCAAAATACAACTTTGTCCATTACTCTACTATTATCTTTCTTATTGATCTAGAACCATCTATGTTATTTTCTAGTTCCGCTTTCGTTTTGATGCATTGGTACTTTGTACCCGCACTATAATTTCTTTCAGCAGTGCGTTTTCCACGTAAGCACTGTGCCATATTATCTTGTATTCTATGTTCCTTAATTTCGTTGTTAACGAACATCAACAAAGCCACTACTGTCTCTATCATATGTATGGTTCCTTTTCACAACCAACTTCTAAATGTTCAACTGTTAAAAATCCGTCTTCATCTGTTAGCATTTCAACAGTGTTTTTTTCTTTAATTTCCGCCGCCGCTTCACATTCTGCTTTAGTTTCAAACATTCTTGGTGGATCTTCGTACATAGTTCTGCAATCAACAACTGTAACAACACACATGACTGCAAACATTTTAAACATTAGTGTCCATTTCCATTTTTGTAAACAATTTCTCTATCAGCGTCTTTTAATTTCTCAATTGATAATTGTGCTTTTTCCATTTGCTCTTTTAAGAATTCAATGTTGACTTTATTGTTAGCCATGTCATCTAAATGTTTCTGCATTCTATCAACCGACTTGTATAAATCTTCAATTAACATAAATTGTTCTATATCTTGTGAACTCTGACCTAACTCTCCTCTTGGATATCTAATTCTAAAGTCTGTGTTTTTAGTTACTTCGCTGTGTAATCTTTCATCTTCAGCCGTCATGTCTTTTTCTAATAAAACTGATTGTGTTTCTAATTTATTGAGTCTTTCAATCACACCAAAATATGCCCAAACACCAACTGCCACTGCTGACACAATAGCAATCAAATTTTTCATAGGCATACTGATTGCTGTCTGATCACTGATATTAAGTCTTTTCATTATGTACGTATTTATATGTGATTAGGTGACTAACGTTTATTTCCTGTGTGGAATATGTCGGCTTCGTTAATTACTTTAAACGAAAATCCCCTATTTTTGCACCAAAGTCTTGCTGATTTCCATTTTGCTTGATTTATTATAAGTTGTGCTTGATTATATCTATTTCGTCCAACACTTTCCATTTTGGTTTGATTTTCTGGTTTTATCTCAATTACATCTGCGTGTTGTCTTCCTTTTTTGTCAACATAGGCTATGAAAAAATCTGGCACATAGACAGAAAATTTTCCGTTCAATGGATGTTTGTATGGAATTTTAATGGATTCACTTGCCCATTTTGAAATGCTTGGACTTTCATCACAAAATCGCATAAACGCAAACTCCCAACTGCTTCTATACAACGGAGATTTGCCGCCAATATATTTGTCAGGATATTTCATAGCGAATCTACCCTGTGCAAATTTAGCCATTTTACTTCACTATATTTCTTTTTTCTGTTTGGTTGGATGCTGTTGTGTCTTTATATCCAAGGGAAGAAATTTTTGATCTGTTAGCATTAAGTATTTCAGTAACAATTGAACTTAATTTAACATCATCTATTCCTTTGAGTGTATCTATCAAAGTAAAAGCATTTATACCATCTATTTTTGCCTGTGTCAACAATACTGTTGCTGTTGAGATAGCACTTTGTTTGCTGAAACCTCTAGATTCAAAATAACCTACCATTGCGTCAACGTCATTAGTAGCAAAAGTTAAAGTTGGTTTTGTGATGTCGTCAAAAAATCTTCTTGTTTCTGTTTTAGGTTCTTGTGTTTGTGTAATAGGTAAGTTTGACATATCTTATCTCTTTCTTATTAATGCTTTTACAGTGTTTCCAAATTTACTCGAACTACGAGCAATAACAGTGTCTCCTAAACCGCCGCCTCTAGTGTAACTTGAATCAGCAGTTCCACCTATTCTGCCTACTGCACCTTTTAATATATTAAAGCCTTCTTGAGCCAATCCTGCTTTAGATAAATTTCTTGCATTTTTTATTGCATTTGCTCCACGTAAAATATTTCCTAACGTAAAACCGCTTCTTCCAGTTTCACCACCGGAGATGTCTGTATTTGGTCCACCTTGACCGCCAAATAATCCAAGTGCAGATGCAACTCCGCCTGTACCAAACACACTAGTTGTTCCACCGCCTGATAATGAATTAGGAGATGGAGTTCGGTCATAATGTTCTTCAGCAAATCCTCTTGGCACTCCTTCTGACACTGCCCCTCTTCCGTAAAATACTGCTTCATATTCTACAGCCATTGAATTTGCCGCAGGCTCACTGTCTGCATTATTAAGAGTGTCGTGTTGCCATTGAGTTATTATAGGATTAACAAGATGATACATTGTATATCTTTTTCTAGACATATGGAAAATTTGAATACTGTCAAAAAATGCTTCATGTTGGTCATTGTCTAAACCAAATCTAAACTTTCTAAAATCTTGAGCAGAGTTATACGCAAGAGATCTACTAAATGGACTTGCTTCTTCATCTACGCTTCCTCTATGTATTGAAAATGCTTCTGGCGATCTTTTTGCTGACTCATCTGCGCCATACCAACCATCTCTAAAATAATATCTATAGTACATTTCCCATAATGCTGTTGTTACACCATAGTTGTCATCATGAAATACCATCTTGATAGGATCATAACTTATTTTTGTGTGCAATTTTCTTTTTTTGTTGTACTGTTGTGCAACAACTGTTTCAATTGAATACTGAGGCAAATCTACATTTTTAACAAGCATATTCAATTCGTTTTGATGTTTATTTTTAAAGTTACTTAAAGTTTTAAAAATACGATTTCCATTAGGGTGTGCTGGACTGTTTGCTATCATTCTGTTTAACACATCTTGATTTATGTTAAACACTACATGGAAAAGAAATTTAGACTTAGGTGCAAGTCTAAAACTATCATCCACATACAATCTAGCCGCATGAGCAAAGTCACCTAGATTGCCCTTAGGTTCTAAGACTCCGCTTTTTAAATTGTTCAAAAAAGGTGTAAGAATATTTGCCATATACTGTATTTATATGATGAAAATTGTGGTATTTTAAAAACAAAAAAAGGCGACTAAAAAGCCGCCTTTTGCACATTATTTAATTTGTAATTAGCCTTGAGTAGTAGCATCAACCGGAGTAGTATCTCCCGAAAGCATTGCCCATGCAAATACGGCAATCACTATTGCTACACCAATCCAAACTTTTTTATTTTTTAATAGTTTTTTCATGGTTTGCTCCTTCCCTTGGTTAGTAAAAAAAAGGGGCCGGAGCCCCCTTTTTAATTTATAATTGCAAATGAAAATTATGCACCGCCGCCGGTTATCAATGTATTCACTGTTCTGCCCACAGCCGTACCTACACCTGTACCTTGAGGTGTTTGAATTGCATTATCATATCTTAATGATAATGTAACTGTTACTGGCTCACTTGAGTTGTAAGCCAATGTATTGTAGTTTGCTGACTCGATATAGCAACCATACAATTCAAATGTTTCTAGAATTCCAACTGTATTGGCACCGTTAGCACCATCAGTAATTTCCATTCTAGTAACAAATTTGTAATCAGCACCTGATGCCGCACTTGATTGTTCAAAGAAATCGAATTGTTTTTGTAACTGCTCACCAACAAGTTTTTGTACATTGTTGTTTACATCTTCTCTTAATGTAAGTGTGATTGGTTCCCAAGTGTGTTTACCAGCAAGATATACTTTACTGTTGTAAACATCTACTGTTGTGTTTTCAAATGATATATTTGGTCTTGTTACATCTTGCACTTGTTTTGTCAACTCTGTTGTTGGAGTCGATACACCAAAATTTTCTAACATTACTCTAAAACGATACTGTAATTTTGGCATTAACAGACCTTGATTAGATGCACTTTGATTGCTATCTAAAGGTACTGTAATTTTTGATAGTGTAGATATACTCATTTGTTTCTCCTAATATATTTATCCTTATTATAACCCTGCTATTTCACCAGTATTTTTAAGTCTCAATGGAATGTAAATGAACTCCACTGCTTTGACTGGCTCTATTGCAATATCTAGATATAATTCATTTCTATCTATTCTAGCAGGTGTGTTGTTTGTTTCGTCACACACAACTAGGAAGTCAAACACTGCTCTGTTACCAACCAATTCTAACATTAAACTTTCTGCTTGAGCCTTGATTTCATCTCTTGTTGTTTTATCATTTGGTTCAAACACATATGGTCTTGCCAATTTTTGTAATTGACTTCTTAGGAAGATTACAAGTCTCGCAACGTTTATTCTGTCTAATGAACTTGCCGCCGCCGCTCTTGTTTTCTGTCCGTAGTTTACTAAACCTGCACCTGTAATGAAAGTAATTGGATTTACATTACCTGCGTAAAGTGTATCTCTTTGTCCTTCATTTAATGATGTTCCAACAAACTCGCCTTCACTGTTAATGAAACCAGTTGATGTTGCATTAGTAATACTACCACGTCTTGTACCTGCTGGTGCAAACCATGGGAAAGAAACTTGATCGCTTA
>CEUV01021211.1_pt1 | contig 32446 bp, 24 predicted proteins | sample 356401 | NCBI WGS metagenome assembly CEUV01 (sample SAMEA2622710, study PRJEB7988) | marine metagenome | isolation source: saline water (ENVO:00002010), including
CGGTGTCCTTCATCCCCGCGTCGACGGCGTCGACGATCGTCGCCATCGTCGTGATGCGCTCTACCGTCGCTCCTGTGATGATCGTGGCGTCGATGTCGACGTTCGTCACCTCTCGCCTCTCGGTGACCATCATCTCTGCGCCTGTTGCGACGATTCTCGCGCTCCTCCTCGCGGTGACGCTGTCTCTCTCGCTCGAGCTCGCCGAGACGACCCGAACCCATGATGGTGAAGGATCTCCCCTGATTCAACTGTTTCACGCGTGCATCGCCCCCGCGCTGGGGTCCGTTCGAGTCTGAATCACCGTTTCTACCGCCACCGAAACTAAACGCTTTCCGAGCCTTTGGACTCAGCATCATTTGCACTTGCTGAAGCTTGCCGTTCTCCTTGAGCTCATTGCGCAACTGCCAACACGGTTTTGAATGGTTTTCGAGCGCCGTCCACAACTCAAAAGCCGGCGCCACGATGTGAGTCGAGTTACTGGCGATAATCTTAAACTCATCGAACGAGATGAGCCCGTTGTTATCGAGATCAGCCTCCTTAAGAATCTGTCTAAATCCCTTGACGCGCACCTTGCGACCCAAGCGTCCCGCCATGACGATTCTGTCGCCAAATTCGTCATCCGGCGTCGCGGCTTTCTTCGTCGCCGTGAATCCCTTGTTCGTGCCCTTATAGCTCATCGCGTTGTTCAAAATGTGTTCAAACTCTTCCATCGTCATCGATCCGGAATCATCCTGATCGAACAGGCGCCACGCAAAGTACACGTGCGCCTGCGAGCTCGTGTCGTAGAATTGCGCCAGACAGAGCATGAACTCGAGCGCGCCGATGTCCCCATCTCCCGTGACGTCGAACAGGGACATCATCCTCGGCAAGAACGCGTTCGACGTGCGCAATCCAAACATTTTCGCAAACTCCTTGAGTTCGATCGTCCCGCTTCCATCCTTATCGGCTCGCCAAAACACGCGCAACGCCTTGGTCACCGTGCTCCTCGCGCATCCCAACTTCACGAGTTTATCCGTGAGTTTGGCCAACTCACCTCCCTCGGGAGGTTCGTCCAGTGCGCTAAAACACGCTCCCATCTCTCTTCACCGTTCGCGCGCGAGTACTCACCGTATCGTCGACGCACGTCGAATGAATGAATGAATGAATGAATGAAAGGAATGAATGAATGAACGACTCGAATCGATCGAAAGCCACCCGCGCGCCGACGACGACGGACGACGACGATGCGCGTTCTCGCGCGTCTCACGCGAGCAGACGAACGCGCCTCTCTCGCCTCTCCGCGCGCGCACGTCACTTCCGCGCGCCTCCGTCCGTCGTCGTCGTCGTCGTCGTCGTCGCCATTCCAATCCAAACCAATCCTCCTCGGCGCGCGAGGCGCGGCCCAACCGTTCGGTTCACCCACCCCAGTCGCCTCGCTCTTTTTCAAAGGTGTCGGTGTCGGTCGAGGGGGGTGTCACTAGGGTTTATATACATAACCCAGGGGTCATGACTCGTCAAACAGTCCCTCCATCCGATCGTCACCGCCCGCGCCTCGTCCCGGTCCCGGTGTCGGTCGTCGGTCGTCGGTCGGTCCACGCGTTCGCGTTCGCGCCGCGTCCGCGTTCGTGCACGCCGTGTCGTGTGCATTCATTCATTCGTCCACCGCGATTCCTCGTCGACGGACGGAGGGAGACTCGGGTGAGATCGTCGACCGGACGCGGGGTCGGACGCGCGGACGCGCGGACGGACGGTGGAGACATGGCGACGTCCGGCGGCGGTGGTGCGTCGGCGCTGGCGTACGGATTGAATCTCCCGGCCAAGGCGCAGGCGCGGGCGCGCGCCGAGGCGGGAGGGACGCGGCCGCCGACGCTGGCGGCGTTCGCGAACGATTCGGACGACGAGGACGATGATGATGACGATGATGATCCGGCCAAGGCGCGCGCGCGGGCGAACGCGGAGGTGCGACGACAGCAAGAGGCGATGGCGGCGAAGAGGGCGAGAGACGCGGCGAACGCGGCGGCGACGACGTCCGCGGCGTTGAAGGAGGACGCGAACGCGTTTGAATACGACGCCGTGTTCGATGACCTGGAACGTTCGAGAGGTCACAAGGCGAAAGAGCTGGCGAACGAGCGCGTGGAGAGAAAATCGAGATACATCGAGGACCTCATGGCCAAGGCAAACGCCAGAAAGAAGGAAAACGACGCCTCGTATGAGAGACGCCTGTTGAAGGAACGATTGAAGGAGGATCATCTATACGCGGATAAGGATAAATTTGTCACCGCGGCGTACAGAGCCAAGTTGAAAGAGGATGCAAAGTGGCTCGCGGAGGAAAAGGCGCGAGATGCGAAGGAGGAGGAGGAGGACGTGACGAGGCGCGGCGCATCCGCCATGACAGCGTTTTATTCCAACGTTTTGCACGGGAAAACAGCCTCAACCGGTGGTAAAGCACCTGAGAATGGTACATCTGAAACAAAACTCACGAGCGCAGCCGATCGCGATCGAGAGCTGATCGCGCGAGCGCAGGCTGAGGCGGCCGCGACGGTTCCCGCGATACCGGACGACGTTACGCTCATCGAGCGCGTCGAGAAACCCGCTCCTCTCGAGCCGACTCCCGCACCTGTGGAGGCAAAAGTGGACCCGAACGCGCGTAGAAATACCGATAGCGACGTGAGTGACGCTCGGGCAAGATATCTAGCACGGAAACGTAAGGCAATGTGAACGCAACTCGCACTTACGAATGTAGTTTCACAATAGGATCAAGTCTATCGACAATCTTTTGAAGCCAAAACGCCTTTTGTTCTTTTTCGAGTGGAAACAAGTGATGGCCGCGCACAGTGATGAACTCGAAAGCGCCCGAAGTGTGCGTCTCCCAACCACGAACCATCTCTTCCGTGATCATCCTATCTGCGTAGCCGTGGAAGACGGTGAGCGGCCAGTTGAAATTTTCTCTATCGATGTGTGCGTACTCGTACTTGTCGAATAAATGAAAGTCAGCGCGCATCATGGGCTCGTAAATTTCCCACACGGGTCCGAATACGATTTCATTCACGTCCCATCGTCTGCATTCCTCTTTGAATTCAGGTTCTTCGAGCAGGCAGTTTACTTGCCACGGCCTCGACGCGTGCGGAATGTCTGGAAACGGAAACGAAGATAAGAACACGTGTTCTGGCATGCGAATACCGCGACCACGTAATAACTGAAGCATCTCAAACGCCACCCACGCGCCAACCGAATGACCAACGACGACGTACGGAACGTCGTCCAGCTTGGACGCGACGACGTGCAACAACGGTTCGACGATTTGCCAAATTTCGAACGCGTAAGTCTCCGACTTTCGATTCGCGCGCCCCGGATATTGCACCGAGAGCACTTCTGCGTCATTCTTTTTCGCCCATTCGAGCAACGGCGATTTCGCTCGCCTCTCACCCGTCCCCTCCGATGTGAACATGTCCTCGGTGTTCCCGGCATTTGGAAAACACAAAATTCGAAATTTCGCTCGTCGCCCACCGTCGCACCTGGTCCCGCTTCTTTCCAGCCCTGGGAACCATCTCTTTGTCATCGTCTCGTCGTCTTCTGAGTTGGGCGCGTCTCTCCCGTTGCTCGCAAACCAGGCGCGCGCGTCGTCTTCGCTCCACAACCACATCGCCTGTTTCGGCGGTTTCGGCGCGTCTGGGTACTGCTCCTCCAACACCTCCATCAAATTCACCAATCTCACCGTTCGATCGTCCATTTTCGCTCGCACCGCGCGCGTCAGTGCGGTCGTTCTCTCGAGACGCGAGCTCCGTTCCAGGAAGAAACGCTTCAAAAACGCCTCGACGGTTCACGACCCGTCATCGAGGGGGCTCATCTGTTTTCTCGTGAGTTGTTGGCGAGTTGACGAAGAGAAGCAGTCGTGCGGGGCGGGGTGGTCGACGCGTCGCCATCGTCGCGCGCGAGAACCCGATCGACGCGCGAGTCATGTCGAGCGCGCGCGTGGTCCCGCGAGGCGCGTTCGTCGTCGTCCTGTCCCCGGCCAAGGCGTTGAATGAGGCGACACTGACGAAGAGGCAGCGCGCCATCATCGCCGAGGTGACGCAGCCGCGCTTCGCGGCGCGCGCGAAGGCCATGGCGGAGGAGGCGAGGCGAGAGCTCACGGCGGGAAAGATTAAATCGCTCATGGGGGTGTCGGACGCGATCGCGACGCTCAACGTGGGTAGGTTCGAGGCGTTCGAGGGTGCGGAGACCAAGCCGTGCGCCTTGGCCTTCGACGGGCCGGCATTCAAGCACCTCAACGCGGATGGGTTAGAGACGGAGGAGGAGACGACATACTTGCAGACGCATCTCAGGGTGCTCTCAGGAATGTACGGCGTGCTGCGACCGTACGACGCCATCGCGCCGTACCGGATGGAGATGGGGACACGTTGGGCGCCGGGCGCTCCGAAAGATTTGTACGAATACTGGGGAACGGACATCGCGAATTGCATCGCGGATGACGTTGAGGCACAGGCCGAATCGACGCAAACGAAACCTTTCGTGTTGAATTGCGCGTCCCAAGAGTATTGGAAGTCTGTAAAATCGGATGTATTGGAGAAGCGCGGCATTCCAGTCTACACGGCTTCGTTTCCGGGCCCGGCTGTTTACGCAAAACAAGCCAGAGGAGCCATGGTTCGACACTGTATAGACGCTGGCGTGTCGTCTCCGCAAGATTTAAAGACGTTTGTAGGCACCGATGGAAGTTGGAGTTACGACGGTAAGGCTTCCTCGGAATTCAACTTTGTGTTCACGCGCGGCGCCAAGCGAGCGGCGGGTGGCGATAAAGGAAAAGCCGGAGGTGCGTCTTCAAAGAGAGCGAGATCATCCAAAAAGGCGTAGTGGACTTGAAATTATTGAATCAATCCGTTCGTTTCGTGACGCAATCGTCGCGTCGACTCTCGGAACCCGCTTCTCGAGTCCGCTCCCCCCTCCCGACGGCACTCTGTTTTCCCAGCCGAGTGAATCGTGTCGTCCACTGCGTCGTCACTCGTCGTCCGCGAGAGAGAATTCCGACCGAACCGGACCCGACGCGTAAACGACAGACTCTCGACCGTATTCGTTCGACGCGGTCGACCCTCGCAGACGAGGCGAGGACGAACGAACGGCTCGGCAGCTACGGGTGTTGGACGGAACACGATGTCTTCCGGTGAAAATGGAGTTCTCGGCGTCTTGTGCGCGCCAAAGGCGCTCAAAATAATCGGGTGCGTCGTCGGCGTCGTCGGATCCTTGATCGTGTACGGCATCTTGCAAGAGCGCATCATGACCCGACCGTACAGCGACGACGGCGGGGAAGAATTCTTCAAGTATAGCGTATTCCTGGTGTTGAACAATAGATTGTTGGCGGTGTGTGCGGCTTTGTGTATATTAGTTGCGATCAAGGGTAACGTGAAGCCAGTGGCTCCGATTTACTCATACGCCACGGTCAGCGCGTCGAACGTGGTGGCGACGACGTGCCAGTACGAAGCTTTGAAGTACGTTTCGTTTCCCGTGCAAACGCTTGGGAAGTGCGCAAAGATGATTCCAGTGATGATTTGGGGATTTTTCATCAATCAGAGGCGATACGACGCAGCTGATATCGGCGTCGCGGCTCTTATCACAGTCGGTTGTACCATCTTCGGACTGTACGGCGATGTGACGAATAAACACGCATCCACCGGCGCCGAGACGTCATGGTATGGCGGAGCTCTGATGTTGGGTTACCTTGGATTTGATGGTTTCACATCCACCTTCCAAGACAAGCTTTTCAAGGGGTATCACATGGAAACGTACAATCAAATGGTTTGGGTGAATCTGTGTAGCGCGACGATTTCGTTATTTTGGCTTCTGAGCGACAACTCCATTTCCCAGGCGTTCGAGTTTGTTGGACGACATCCCTCCGTCATGGGCGACGTCATTATTCTCTCCACAGCAGCTATGCTGGGACAACTCTGTATCTTGTACACCATTCGCGAGTTTGGTGCTCTACTTTTCGCCACCATCATGACCACTCGTCAGTTCATTAGCATCTTGTTGAGTTGTATCATATTCATGCACCCTCTCACCGTTCCCCAGTGGGGCGGCACGTGCATGGTATTTGGAGCGCTGTACTACAATGCCTTCCTCAAGGCATCACGTAAACAGAACAAGGAAGATGCCACGAATAAGTCTGGAGCACGCGATAGTGAAAAAGAATCACTTATCAAAGACACGAGTAACTAGTGACAGGGAGCCCATTGACTTGTAAGTTAACGTCATCTTAGATTCAACTATCTACTCTAGTTATCAAATCATACAAAAAATGATGCCATCGGTGGTGAGTTAATCAAAACGATTCATCAATAGAAGGAACTTTCATTGGGAAACAAAAACCCAGTCAATTTTCAATATCAGCAAGATTCAAACTTCAAGTTGATTCACCTCGCGGAGCGGCGTGTTTATGCCGGCTACAACGCATACGAAGTAAGGTGATCGAACTGTCGTGCAATAAGCACAAATTTCGCGAAAAGATCACGATCTTCTCGCATCATATCATCAAGGGATTGGGTACCACTGATGAGATCCGTCAATTGAGCGGCACCAAGCACCACACGCAACACAGGGCCTTCCGGAATGTCCACCGGCTGTCCTGTCAGACAGCGCTTTGACGCGATTCGCTTATCTTCATCGGTACTTCCTTCGACTAGATGCTCTGAAATATCAGAATGCATCAAGCCATATATCTTTTTGAGCTCCGGCACGCTGTAGTATTCGCCAGCCGGATTGCGAAGACGAACAGAGATGATCGTATTCACGCCTCCATATTGCCATTCGTTCTCATAATCGATAGGTTGAACGAATTCAAGTTCAGGGGCATGCCGTTGCGCCTCCTCACGCATCGCGAATACCCACGACCGGAGCTTTTCCGCGGCAACTTCAGGTCCACCGTACGCGACAGTGGCTTCATTGAGCGCTTCCATCTCGTACAATCCGGCGGCCCAACGAAGGAGCAGTCCCGTGTTACAGAAACCCGTCGGCATCGCATCGTGGAGACGCGGCAACAAATCACCGATGTCGTAAGACGTGAGATACGACGCACAAGCTTCAGCAATAGCCACGACGGCACTCGCTGATTCAGCTTCGAGTTCGCGGTTCATTTTTCTCAAACTGACATGCGGCACGAACACGCCGCTTCCGAAAGAGGGCCCTCCGTAAAACTTTGAGCTCGTCATGAGCACGGGCCCCATTTCATCGAGCCACCGCGGAATGAGCGAAGGACCACTTCGCATTTGACACGCGTCGAGAACACAGATGATGCGATCGCCGAATTCCGCCTTCAATCGTTCAGCAACGGATGGCGAAGGAACGCAAAGTCCAGTCTTGCTTCCAGCGACGACGTGCATGACGATGACTCTGTACGGGTTCTCCGCAAGAGCCTCGCGACAAGTGGCTTCCACCATCTGGTCATAGCCATCGAGTACTTCCCCGTTTTCAGAACAACGCGCGACAAGCTCGATCGCCCGCATATCAGCGAGTTTGTGAATTGCGGGTAAGCGCTCGCCGTTGACCACGCCGTACCCGCCGAGCGGCACGGTGCTGGAAAAGAAGACACCTTCACAGGCTTGTCTGGTCCCACTGCCGACCTCTCCAGCACAGGAGACAACGTTGATGACGTCGCCCTTGACGTCGCTCAAGCCAGCTTCACGCTTGAGGGCGCGCGACGCAAGAATGGCTTCGAGTAGCGGCACCATCTCGGCGTCAGTGCCAGATGGGTGGATCACCATACGACCGTTGTCGCCGCAGAAGAGTGCCTCGACGCGCTTGCGAACTTCTTCGCACAACACCGTGTCGGCTTTTTCTTCGAGGTCCCAAAGTCTGAGAAGCATGTCTCGAGAAGCCTGAAGCGCGCCAACCGTAGGAGAGGATGACGTGCACGTGCCTCGATGGAGCAATTCTTCTGGGCGGGCACGCATACCCGTGAAGTACTTGTTCAAACGCGCATGACCAGTGAAGACAGATCGATCATCGCTACCCTTTTCCATGAGACAAATGAGACTCTCGTCGATGATTTGCTCTTCAAGAGCTTGGACGAGAGCGGTGAGGCGCCTGCGGCGAATCTGAGAAGGGTATATGCCTTCATTCTTCTTCGTCGGAACCTCAAAGTCCTGTAGAGGGAAGCGAATTTCAGCCACGAAACCACTGCCGTTCGTTTCGGGAACGAGATTGATCAACCTCTCGCCCGCATCCGCGACAACAGTTGTCACCCGTGATACGTCGTCCAAGCTGTCCATGCGCGGGGAACCCATCAAAAACTTGACGGAGTGTTCGCCCGACGGAAGGACGTTGTACGAGTACACGCGAAAGTGTGGAGAGTCAAGAAGCATCTCTTTGAAAAGTTGCCCTTGCTTCGAACCGAGCTCCGAGATGGACCCCGGAGAGTGATCCGAATACTCCTCCCACTGATTCGGAGAGATTTCAACCAAGTCTCTCAGTCTGGTGACGCGCTTGCGAATCGTTTTCGATGCGTTCGACGCGTTCACACTGGGTCGCGAAGGGTCTCCTGCTTGTGCACGGATTGTGCGAAGCGCGGTTCTCTTCGTCGAACTGTGTCGTTGCCGAAGCGCTCGCGCGCTCGACGACGTAGCCAACGATGCCTTCATGGAAAACATGGCTCGCTTATAGCTTATTTTGACGCGATATCACTTCAACGTCTTGAATTAGTATTCTTGCCGCGCACCCCAACAGTGGTCACGCGCACAACGCCTCTTAAACGGGACAGGCGGCCGCCTCTGTCCCGAAGTAGTAAACAAGAAGTCGCTCAGCGCTTGAGGCGTGAGCGAACGCGCTCGCGAGCAAGCGAGCGGCGTCCGTTGAAAACGAACGGCTCGGTGTCGAGAGACGCGCAAACGTCCACGACCTACGAAACCTACGTACCACCCCATCGCATCACGACATCAGTCAGTCTTCGCGTCTTCCGCGTGCTCTCGAAGTGATTCTCCGTCGGCGCGCGTCCACTCGGCGTCGAGCGCCTCGCGCGTCTGATGATTCTCCTCCCGCGCGCCCACGCGAGCGCCCCCGTTCCGTCCTCGCGCCCGTGACCATTCAACGCGCGTCCTCACGCGCGCGTCCGCTCCCCGTCCTCGCCGCGTCCACCCCTCGCGCGTCGTCCTCGCTCGACGAAGACGCTCGACCCCCAAAACGGTGGGCGGTCGCCGACCGTCGCCCGCTTTTTTCCCGCCCGTCTCCCCTCGTCTCGCGCGCGCGTTCCACCTCGAACGAGACGCACGCACCGCGTTAAAGAGCGACGATCTCGAGCGCGCGCGCGAACGATGTCCGGCGGCGTGTGCGGGACGGGAAGACCGCGCGCTCGACGCGCGCTCGACCGAAATTCTCCGAGTCGATTCATTCCCCAACGACTGACCAAGGGACGTGATGAGTCAGCACTTGAGAAGCAGTGTCTCCACTTTTTCAAAAAACCCTTCGCCCAGGGGGGGTCAATGGCGAGTCGTGAATCGTCGATGGAGAATCGTGAATCGTCGGGCGTGGTATATTGGGAGCCCCTCGAGGGGAGAGAGGAGTCGGTGAGAGGAGGTGGAGACCGTGGACGTTTTGTTACACGCAGTCGTCGTTCGCGATGTCGTTTTATCCGTACACCGCCTCGTGGATGCTTCGAGGGGCGGAGGAACCTCGCGGTTTGCCGCCTCGACCTCTGCCGCCTCGACCTCCGCCGCCGCCGCCACGTTTGTTCGGACCTGGCGGGGAACCCAATTCGGTGAAATCGCGCCTAGGGAGAGAGATTTTGTTGGGATAGTCGAGACCAATGCGATCGCGAAGCTCGCGAGGGGCTTGATTCGGATCGGCGATGTAAGCGGCTGGGATCTGGGTGAGTTCGGGCACCCACGTTTTGATGTATTCGCCTGTCGGATCGTAATCCTTTGTCTGTTTGGCAATGTTGAATCGATTGATACGACCGCCCGTCATGCCAGCCGCTGCGCACCAGTTACCCCAGTTTGATGCGGGGTCGTAATCTAACAGGTGTTGCTCGAACCAATCCGCACCGTACCGCCAATCGATGCCCGCGTCTAGGGCGAGCCAAGACGCGACGTTTTGTCTGCCTCGGTTTGACATGAAACCTGTGGCGGCGAGTTCTCTCATGTTCGCGTCGATGAGCGGATACCCTGTTGTGCCTGTCTTCCACGCGTTGATGATTTTCTCGTCATCTTTCCAGGAGGCGCGCCTGTGCGTCGTTCCGTGGAGATGGAAAATTCTATTCCCATGCTTGAGCGCGAAAAATTTGAAAAAGTCCCGCCAAATGAGTTCAAAGATGACCCAATACGTGCTCTTGTTTTCCACACGTTCGCTCTCGTAGCGACGAATTTCGTTTGCGACGTAACGAGGAGAAACGCAGCCTAGAGCGAGCCACGGAGCGAGCTTCGTGCTATAGTCACCTCCGAGCATGCCGTTTCGTGTTTCGAAGTACGACGCCAAAAGATCCGAGTCCCATAAATAGTACTTGACTCTCGCCAAAGCGTGAGATTCACCCCCCTTGAAATCGAATACCGAACTACCGTGTGGACCATCCTTGATCCATTCCTCGCACGCTTTGGTGGTTTCAGCTGACACAAACGGCAAATCGCTTGGTGTCGGTACCCATTCCAATCCGGCGACATCCGGCGGCATGCTTCCGAGTGCATTCTTTCCCGGCGCTGGCATAGATTCGCGAGTAGAGCTCTTCGTTTCAACTTTTTTCCTGAACGGCGTGAAGACGTCGGGTAAGTCTTTCAATCCACCCTCGACATCGAACGGGATGTCGTCGATATGATAGAGCGTCGAGCCCCACAGCCGTTCCATCGTCGCCGCCGCTGCGCCGCTTCGAGCTCGATCTTTTATCATCCTCTCGACCACCCTATCCATGTTGGTCTCCTCGCTCGTCACTTCTTCTTGGGTCAAGACCACCGTCCGCTCGTTCGCTCCCGTGAGCGTGAGCTCACGGATCACGTCCACCGTGCTGCCGCTTCTCACCAACAAGTCGCTGCCGCGTTCCCGGAGTGATTTCTTCAAGTCTTCCACGCACTCGAGCACAAACTTCGCGCGTCCTGCGCTGAAACGTTCCGTTCCACGCTTCGTCGTTTGGAAAAAAGTCTTGTCGAACACGTACACGGGCACGACCTCCGCCGTCTTGCCGGACCGCTTGAAGAGTTCCGCCGCTCGAGTCACCACCGCGTTGTCCAACAGTCTCAAATCGTTTCTAAACCAAATGATGATGCGCGTCCGGCCCGGAGACGCTGCGGGCGCCGACGTATCGCTCGTCATCGAGCGTGCGATCTCTCTCACACCGCGTGCACCGCGTCCGCGTTGACGGCCGAGCTCGAGAACAGGCGATGTCGAAAAAGTGTACGATGACGTCGCCACGATGGCACACTCTCTCGGAGTGAACACCGCGGGAGCGACGCCGCAGAGCGCGCGGCGAAACGAAAAATGAATGGCGACGATCGATTTGACGCGCCGCGCGAGCCTCGGTCGTGCGTCCGAACGCGTGCGCGTCGGGTTGTGTGAGTTGTGGCTTTCCGAGACTCATTCTATGACAAACTAAATTATTTTTTATGTCGTTTCTTCTTGAAAAACTTCTTCCGGCGTTCCTTATCTCTCTTTGAACTCTCCGTCGCCTCCTGACGCTCGCGCTTGTTACCGAAACCGGTGACGAATTGTCGCCTCGCGAGAGCGTTTTCGCTCGGCGGCGGGCGCTTCTTCGTCTCCTTGACTTCGATGTGTGTCGGTTTGAGAGTATCGAACGCGCCCGCCTCGCCCGGAACGGCGCCATCTAACATGGCGCGTTTCATGCGCTCCGTCTCTTCAATGTTTCGTATCTTGAGCTCGGGCGCGACGTCGACTTCTTCTATGGCGGTGAGCCAAGACTCGGCGCCTCTGTTATCGTCGCCACCCGTGCCGGCGTCGGCAGCCCCACTTCCCCCAGCCTCCGCGTCCCCCGTGAGCTCACCTCTTCGACGACGAAGCTCTTCCTCGACGTACGCTCGCGCTCTCGCCTCTTCAGCCGTTCGAAGACCGTATCCGTCGCCCTCGCCGCCGCCGACGTCTCCGTCCTTGACGAGTTCTTGTCCTGCGAGTACGACCCCCGCGCTCGCAAACGCGCTGTTCGTTCCAATCATCCGCGTCTCCTTCGACAGCTGCCCGAGAGCGATCCCCGCCGCGCCCGGAGGCGGCGGCACGTCCACCGTGCCGTCCGCGTCCGCCGGTTTCACGTGTTCGGCGCGCTTTCCCGAAATGAGCGTCTCGACGTGTAAACCTTTCGCCCTCGATCTCGCCGCCTGCGCCGCGCGCGCGCGCTCCAGCGCCTCGGCCGTGGATTCATCGTCTTCGACTCCGTCTCGTTCCTCGTCGTCCGAGTCTCGTCGCTTCTTGCGAATATTACGCGGCGGCATGCGCGCGCGAGCCACAGACTGCGGCGTGCATGCGCCGGGCGCTGGCATCGAGGGTGGTGACGTCGCTCTCGAGACCGTCCGGGCGGAGAGAAAAGAGAATCACGGCGCGGGCTAGCGAGTCGGCCATGTCCACGCCGACGATACCGCCGATGTCGACACTTCAGGCGGCGTTGTTCGATTTGGACGGCACAATGGCTGATAGCGACCCGCTGCACTATCTAGTTTTCGACGAGCTCTTGCGCACGACTGGGGTGCTCCCGAACGGGCTGACGCACGAATTCTTCAAGAAAAACATAGCGGGTGGGGCGAACTGCGACATATTCGCTCGTCTGTACCCGGAAAAGTCGGTGGAGGAGCACGAAGCCATGGCTGATGAGAAGGAGGCAGCTTTTCGGGACATTTTGAAACGCGAGCGTTTAGTTCGAGCGAAGGGATTGAGCGAGCTTCTTCGCACGTTTGACCAGGCCGGAGTGAAGACTATCGTCGTGACGAACGCTCCTAGGGCGAACGCGGAGGCGATGTTGTCTCGCTTGGAGTTGAGGGAATACTTTGGAGAGAGACTCGTCATCGGCACAGAGTGCGAGCGTTCGAAACCGAATCCAGACCCGTACCTCGAAGGCTTGCGAAGAGTCGGTGTGAATGATCCTACCACGTGTGTGGCATTTGAAGATAGTCCCGCGGGCGCGCGGTCGGCGGTCGCGGCGGGAATCCCTACCGTCGGCATCACGTCTTCTCAGGCGGAGGAGACTCTGCGCTCCGTTGGCTGCTCCCTCTGCGTCGAAGATTTCTCGTCTGAGGCGCTGTTCGATGCGTTTGGAGTGCTATCGAAGAATTAGTCATCTAGATTCTAGGGCAAATTGCATATTCTATCATTGTTACCTATTTCTATTAGAGCTTCGCCTTTGCCCAAAATGTCGGCCGATATGTTCGCAGCATGGCGGCCTGCAGCGCATCCATCTCCGTGGGCACTAAAGACGTGCGAATGGCTTTTTCAACGCCTCTATGATCCGCCACACTCGCCATAACGCCACTATCATCGCCCACTCCGCCCCCGCATCGCACCGTTACCATCGAGCCCTCATCGCTAGGCACAGTGTGAATGCATATGCAACCCCGCTTAGTCGAAATAAACGCGTCGATGGCGTCCCTTTTCATCGGCCCGCACTCCTCGATATTCCACTCTGGGTGGCCTTTTGCGACGAATTCTTTCATTGCCGGCAACCAAGATTTATCGTCCTCATAAACATGTATGAGGAGAATGGTGCGACGTATGACGTTGACGTTGATGAAAGCTGTGGAAAATTCACCACGAGCGCCGATCACCATGGGCATCCATGAGGCATGATTCCATGGGGAGCACAATGAGTCGGTCGGTAAAGGTGCGCCGTGTAAGACGGGAGGAGCGACGTGTACGAGCAAAGAATTTTCATCTAAGATTGTTGACGTCGCGGCGCACGACCATCCCCTGATTTCCGCCCGAGTGCGCGAGCATGTGTGGGTGTCAATTTTGTTTCCGCTGATAAGCACAGAAACCCGATTTCCTTCTCTGGTGAGAATACCGACGGCGCGCTTCAGAAGCGGAGCTGGTCCAAGGTTTGCGTGAATGGGTAAAGCGTGGGGAATATCGGAGCGAAATGAATTCTCGTCGAGAGATGATAAAGCTTGTCGCAGTGTGAGCATCAACTTTTCCCTATATGTCTTCATCGCGTGCACGTAAACCACACCACGGGGTTGTCTAAGTAGTCCCACGGAGTCTCGATGCGCACGCTCAAGAGTTTCGCCATTCGAATCTGTTCGTGCTTTGTCGACCATCTGTCCGTCGTCTAATAAGTATCTGGGAGGAACCAAATGGACATAACTGGGCCTCGACAGAAGCAGTCGTGAAATGCGATCTTCTGGCGCACAGACGTGCGTGAACAGTGGTGACCAATTGTTTTCGGCTATCAAACGACTCAATTCCTCGTTCCCGACGGGCGGACTCGCGAACGTTATGCAGTGGACGTGCCCACTGCGAGCCGCCTCTGGTCGCTCGAGTAAAAACAAAATAGTCGCCAAGACGACCGTCGCTCCACCGAGAGAGTGTCCACACATGACTAATCGTTTGCCCTGAGCCCGAGCTTTATCATACATCGCGTCCACGGCCACCAAATCTGCGCGCGCGAGGAATCCTTTGTGCGCTCTCGCACCGCTATCCTTGTCGAGCGTAGTCATCCAATAATTCGCATCAGAAATCAAATCCCGCGTCGTTTGCGTGCCACCCAACGCGTAATAGTAACAATCTACCGTCTCAAGCACCAGAGCTCTGTTCGTCGCCGTTCGCACCGACAGTTCCACGCCGACAAAGTGTCGCTTCCCGTGCGCGCCGCTTGCGCCCAGCGAAATGTGTTCCAAGGTAGCCGCAAGCGCACCGAAGAAGCGCGCGGAGGCGCGAAGCGCCGGAAGTACGACAGTTTGTTCGAGATCAGCCAATCTCTGCGCCACGTAACGCGGGTCCGCATCGTACGCGCATTCGCAGGCGATGCTCGCCACAACGGTTTCAAGAGCCTCTTCGTTCGACCGAGCCCCGAGCGCGCGCGCGGCGGCTTTGCTAAGGGACGCTCGTCGGCGCATCGACACGTCCACGCGGTGTTCCTCTAACGAAACCTTGAATCGCGCGCGGTCGACATGGAATACGCCTTCGGGAGAGTCGTGCGATGAGGTGGAAGTGCGCGAAACTAGTTGATGAATGTATTGTACAAAGGAGCTTCAATCTCGAGCGTGCGCGACATCCTTCGGCCTGCTTGATACGTTCCGTCTACTCCCATTCGCCGATGCGCCAATTTCCAACGCGAAGCGCGAAGCCAAAGTCAGCGCGCCTCGAGAGACGTCCCTTGTCGTCTCTCTCGCCTAGGAATGGGAGGCGCGGCGCGCGATCACGAATGACGACCAGCGCATCGAGCAACGTCCTACGCACACCGTCAAAAAACTCACTCAGCACCGCGCCCGTGATTTGAAGTCTACTGCGCGCGTAATCACCCGCCTCTTGCAACTCTTCCGTCCGTTTCTGGACTTTGTACTGCAGCGCGATGGCCGAGGTGAATAAAATTCCCGACAAAAAGGACGCGACGAAGACATCCATGGAAGAGAGATACGCCTCCTTTGACCACCCGCTTCGAGCTTTATCGCGCACGGGTTTTCCAAACTCGGACGCGGTGATCCAGTCTCGAGTCGGCGGTTCCGGGCTGAAAATCGACGCGAACAGTTTAGACTTCTTTTGAGCCAGGTACACTTCCCTCGCAGACTCCCCGAAAACACCGGTCGGCTCGATGCCTCGCGCGCGTTGCCACTTCTTCAGCGCCGCTGTGGTTTCCGAGTCGAAGAGCCCGCTCGGCCCCGTCGGTCCGAGCTGAAGGAGCCTCTCCCCGCTGAGCATCGCCTGGAGCGCCGACACCTCCGGGCAGCAATCGCCCTGAGCGAGAACGCGCGAACCGAGATGATGCACCTCTATTCCGGCGGCGCGAAGCGGCGCGATCTCGCTCTCAAAAGATCGCCGCAACGTCGCCGTCACTCGCACCGATCTACCATGACTCGTCTCGGGCGTCGCCCCCCTTCGTGTCGACGCGCGCCGCGTCTCGCCGCGCGCGTCTCGCCGCGCGCGGATCGACGCGCGCGACGCGCATCGAACGTTCGCGCGCGCGCACATGCCGAGTCTCCACCGAAGATGGCTGTACTATGACGTCCTCGGGCGCGCGAACAGATGCGAAAAACAAAAGGAACCGCGGGCGCGTTTCCGCAATCCTCACCTCGCCTCGCCCGATGGCGACGCCGTCGCGCGCGCCGGGGACTCCGGTGCAGGCGCCGCCGCCGCTCGCGCTTCGAGTGGCGCTTCGCGAGCGATACGCGGGAACGTTCGTCGAAACGCTGAAAGATTCGAACGCGAAACACGCGCGCGAACGACCGGTCGATTGGCTCGAGCGAGAGATCGAAGCGTGTTACGACGCGCGATTGGAGGAGGACGTCCGCACGCTCCGGAGTTTATTGAACGAGACGACGGCCACGTCGTCTGGCGCGGTCGAGGGCGATTCCTCGGCGTCGGTGGTGAACGGAGAGGAGGCGGAAGAGGAGAGCCAGTCGTTTAGCGACTTTGCGCGAGAGTACTGGGGACGGGCGTTCGGGGTGAAAGCTCTGATCGAGAAACATCTCTGGGAAGTCGTGAGCAACGCGGAGGCGGCGAGAAAGAGCAAAAAGAGCGAGTGCGCCGAGCTGTTTTGCGCGTTTCTGCGTAGGTCGTACGATGAGGAGGCGTTGTTATTTTTCTTGTATTGCCGAAGGTGGTTGAAGTACGAGTGCTCGTTGATGGCAAACATGGGCGAGACGGTGACGAAGAGGGTGATCATCGGTACCGCGCAAGGTGTGAAGCACGCGTTTCATCACATCGATGCAGGAATACACGTGAGCGACGTGTCGCTGAGTGCGAAACAGGCGATGAAGGTGGTGAGAGCTATTTTCAACGGCGTTGGAGGCGACGGCGAAAAGAATGCGACATTCTTACACGCGACCGTACGAGCGATGATAGAGGACGCTTTCAACACCGACGCGACGAAGAGTTGGGCGACGTCGAAGGATGGCGGTGACGAGGGACCGGTGAATGGTGATTCGTACGGTTCGATGCGGATGGATGGTTACAGGCTGTTGAAAATGCTACTGTCTGTATTTGTGGACACGACACCTCCGCCAGACGCCGTCGAGAGCGTGAAACAAACCACTCGCACGAATCGTGACTTGCGCGGCGATTTAGAAGACCTGAAGGTGGAGGACGTGAAGGAGAATGTGCCAAAGCCCAAGAAGATACCACCGCCGATGCCTCAGCCTAAGACGAATTTGAGTAACAACGGCAAGAACGGCGCCGCAGCCGAAGTGGCGCGTTACGAGCTCGCAGTGCGCGCCGCTCTAGCGGAAGCTGTCGGTAAATATGCCACCGCACTCTTCCCCAAGCAGATTTCCGCGAAAGTCATCGATCAAGCGGAAACCGAGCTGAACACGTTGGCGCAAGATCTACTGACGAAGATTATCAACAACGCGAGCGATCCCAAGTCGTCAGCTGAAGTACTGAATGAAGCGCCAGCTGCGTGTAAATCGTACGCTCGCGCGAGAGATTCCATCGTCGCCGGCGCAGGCACCCCCGGGGCTGAATCTCCGACCGTCGTCGGTTCGTCGACGCGAGACGTAGCGCGTGCAATCCTCGGGACTCCACACATCAAGGCGGCGATCGAACCGATGCTCAAGAGTGCGGTGAACTCTCTCAAACCGAATAAGACGCAAGAGACGTGAACTCGTCACCAATAGCCGACGCACTGTATATCTATATTCCCCCTAAACAATTTTCATCCAATGTTCTCCACGCGCCGCCATGCTTTATCCACTTTGCAGGCGCGGGTCTCGTCGCCAGACCGCGACTCGCGGCGGACGCGAATCTCTCGCGAAACGGACGCACCGTCGGAACGCACTCGTTTGAAACGATGGACGGCGCGCGCAGACGCGTGGCGGGGATCGCCAACCACATCACCGCCGCCCCGGGCTGCCCGATGAGCGATGACGACGGCTTTTCTCGAGAAACCTACGCGCGCGCCGATCCCTCTCGCGGTAGTTCGTACGAGCGCGTGCACGGAAACGTGAGTCGTGAACCTGTGATATGGATTCCGTGCACGCCAGGCGCGGACGAACGCACGGGAGCGACGTACGAGCTCAAAGACGTGATTTATGAGAAGTCACCAGAGGGCATTGCTCGCGTGACTATAAACAGGCCCGAGCGCAGAAACGCTTTCACGCCGAGGACTGTGAAAGAGATGCGATGGTGTATGGACGACGCGAGAGATGACATGTCGGTCGGTGTGGTAGTTCTCAGGGGTGCGGGAGATTTGGCGTTCTGTAGCGGTGGTGATCAGAGCGCGCGAGGGAAGGGCGGATACGTGGAGGCCAAGGCGGGCGGGTCGGAGGAGACGCCCAGACTGAATGTTTTGGATTTGCAGATGCAGATTCGTAGAATGCCGAAACCGGTGATCGCGAGCGTTGCGGGTTACGCCGTCGGAGGCGGGCACATTCTTCACATGGTGTGTGATCTCACCATTGCGGCGGATAACGCGGTGTTCGGGCAGACTGGACCGAAGGTCGGGTCCTTCGACGCCGGATACGGCTCGACTCACATGGCTCGACTCATCGGCCAGAAAAAAGCGAGAGAGATGTGGTTCTTAGCGCGTTTTTATAACGCGAGCGACGCGTTGAAGATGGGATTAGTGAACACCGTCGTGCCGCTGGCGGAACTTGAGGTCGAGACGGCAGTGTGGTGCAGAGAAATTCTGCGCAATTCTCCGACGGCGATTCGTCTATGCAAGAACGCGTTGAACGCGGCGGAAGACGGTCAGGCGGGCATCCAAGATCTAGGCGGTAGCGCGACCCTTCTTTTCTACCAGTCAGAGGAGGGTAACGAGGGCAGGCAGGCATTCCTGGAGGGGCGCAGACCCGACTTTTCAAAATTTAAGCGTTTCCCGTAGAGTTTCTACATTTACTGTATCTACAAACCTAAGATCTCTATTGTTTACTTTCTTCCTTTTGCGCCTTGAGCTGAATATCTTTACGTTGCTTCTTGCGTTCCATTCGTTCGGCGTCGCTGATATCTCTCTTGCGCAGCTGCGTGTACAGCGTCGTTCCCGCGCTCTCCTCGGCGGAGAGCGTCACGCTCAAGCCGTCGACGACGTTCCCTTCGCGCATGAAAACAGCCGTTCGAGAGCCGTCATCGTTTTCACGCACACCGGCGCCCCACAAGATCATGTCCCGATCGAATCTGATGGAGTGCGGCGCCTCGTCCCACGGCGGGCCGAAGCCAACCATGAAGAGCTTGGGGACGCCTTGAAACGCCGTCAGGTGCACCACCGCGAGCTCTTTTTTCCCCTCGATCGCCACCGACACGTGCGTGCCCTCACGCCGAGTGGCGATGTCGCAGATTTCTCCGTAGTGAAGATAAATCGTCGCTCGCAGATCCGTCTCTTTGCCCGTCGTGGCGTCCCACATTCGCACCGTGGAATCTCCGCCGCCGGTGACGAAGACATCCTTTGTCAGTTGCCACGTCTTCTTGGTACTCGCCGGTTGGTCGATCGCTCGAACACAAGACACGTACGCAGTGTGACCGTAGCAAAACGATTGTATCTCAGGCGCAGATCCATGGAAGCGCGTGCGATCCTCGGGCTTCGGAAGCACGCTCACTCGAGTCTTATGTTCTCTATCCGCGGTGAACAGGTACCCTCTGTCCCCTCCGTCGCCGCACTCGCAATCCGCGATGATGGCCGAGCAGTGTCCGAGCATGAGCACAGGATCCGCGGTCGAACCGATTTCGCACGCGTGCACCTCTCCAAACTTATCGGCGAAGATGAAATGCTTCGAATCCGGCGTGAAGCACGCGGCGGAAATCTTCTTCGAGCACGTGACGGTGCGCGCGCAGCGCCAACCGTCCACGCTCCAAAGTTTGATCATCTTATCGTCACCCGCGGTGACGAACCACTTCCCATCAGCGCTCGTGCGAAACACTCGAATGTGATCCACGTGCGGCGTCTCGTCGTCCGTCAACGCGATCTCTTCGCACGTCCCCATCGGTCGAGTTCGCAGACGTTTCATGCGCCGCACCATGTCCTCGCTCGAACTGCTCGCGTACCCTCCGTACGCGTCCTCCGAGTCCGAATCCATCGTCCCGTCGTCCTCCTCCTCGCTCTCCTCGTCTTCCTCTTTCGTCGCCTCTTCCTCCACCGTCCACCGCACGACGCGCACGCGCGCGCCGTACGCCAGCCCGGCGACAGTCTCCCGTCGTCCCTCGCTCTCACTCTCGCTCGATTCCTCATCCTCTCTCTCCCCCCCCTCTCTCGGGGTTTCGAACACGCACACCAACGCCCGCGGCGCGATGCACTCGTTCCCATCCGGCGCTCTCGCGCGCTTCGCCTTCGCCTTCGCCTTCGCCTTCGCCTTCGCCCCGCCCGCGCGCGCCCCCCCATCCGTCGTCGTCGCCCCGCTCGCCGACGCCGCGGGCGTAAAATGCGCGACCGCGCTCTCAGCGCTCGCCGGTAATCGCTCGCGAAGCGTTCCTCGCATCAGCGCGTCCATCGCGCGCGACGCGCGAATTTTCTTCCCATCCGCCGCCTCCGCCTCCATCGCTCCCCGGGGCGACGACGACGGCGACGACGACCGGCGACGACGACCGGCGACGACGACCGGAGACGACGCGAACGCCGACGCCGACGCGAACCCCGACGCGAACGCGAACGCCGACGCCGACGCCGCGCGCGTGTGGACCGACGCGACCGGGTGTGACGACACGCACGAGGTATGCACCGATTCGGAGGATCATGACTCGTCCCGAGTCCCTCTGACGTGCCGCGTGCCTCGACCGTGCATTTGAAATCGATCCTCGACGCGCGCGCATTCGGACGACGAACGACGACGTGGGACGACGGGAGACGGTGACGGGGCGCCGGACGCGGCGACGCGACGGATTTCACCGCGGCGTGGTCGAAAGCGAGGGACGAAGCGAGAGGGACGAAGCGAGCGAGAGGGACTTCATGCCGAGGTTGACGGAGCGACAGCAGTTGGCCATGGCCATGGCGGAGAGCGCATCCATGGCGCCGGTGGGGGCGATGACGACGGTGACGCCGGGAGGATGGACGCGTGAACGCGGGAGTAAACGACGAGTGGAGGTGAGAACGCCGGTGTCGGGGCCGAAGACGCCGTGTACGCCGGATGGGGCGCTGTACGGAGCGATCTCTCAGGGACGCGCGAGCGCGAAACGCTCGCGCGTGGCGAAAGAACTGGCGAGTCTGGCGCCGTGGGCGTGGGATCCGCTCGTGGGGACGCACGCACCGGGACCGAGCGCGTTGCAAGACTTTAGCGAGGTGGTCTCGGATAAAGTGATCGTGGCGAGCGCGAGTGGTGAGGTGAAGACGAGGATACAGCCGAAGACGTTCGATCGGACGCTTCTCGACGCGACGAGCTGGGCGGACGACAAGGCTGCCAAGGGGGAGACCGAGGGCGCGTTCGAACCGAAAACGGCGCCAAAAACGATGCAAAAAGAGAAGAAGAGATCGAATCGTGGAAGCGCAAAGGCTGAAGCCGTTACACCGATTGCTCTCTCGAAGACTTTGGCAAACGTTCCGGTGACCGAGGACAAATCGAGGCGCACGAGTGGGAGGACGACGCGAAGCACGGTGAACAAGGCAAACTTCACGGCCGCGCCCGTCGTAGCGAAGGGGAAAGAGAACTCGGGCGTCGCCGAAACGAAATCCAACGGCAGGAAAGAGAGTGGGCGAACCGCGCGCGCGGCGCTGAAAGACACCACTGCGGCGACAGTGAACGCGGCGACGACGGTGAAAACCGCTAGAACTCAAGTCGTCGCGACGGAATCGAAGACGTCATCGGTCAAAAAGCCGACATCAGCGAAGAAAAAGTCCAAGACATCCGCGTCCGCGCCCAAAGAAGCTAAAATTTCCCAAGAAGCTCCGGTCGCGCTGAAGAAGAGCGCGGAACCCGCCGCCGTGGAGGACAAAACCCCGACGAAGAACGCTGCGGGGGAACGAAAACTCTCTGCGCACGCGGTTAAACATCGTCAGCAATCGTTGATGTTGGAAACCATCCTCGCGCAGACGTACGTCAGAGCGATCAAACGACCCATCATGCCGAGTGTCAGACCGCCGCAAAAGCTTCTCGAGGCGTATCGCGCGTTTTCGCGAGCGTGCGCCTTGAACAAAGCGAACGCGACGTGCGAAGATGAAGGTCAATCCATCGAGTTCGGCGAAGCGCTCACGCGAGGTATCCATGTCCTGCGCGCGGAGGATGAGCGCGCGGCGTCAAAAAAGGCGAGGGAGTAGGTATTTTTCGAATAACGAATGAGTCAAGGCAAATTTCTATTCTTCTATTAGCAGTGCGGCGCGGCCGGAAAGTGTTCAGATGATCTAATTGGCGTGCGTTTCGATGTGTGGCCGAAGTCTACACTCAAGGGTGCTCGTCTTCCGTCCTCGTAATCGTGGTCGTATCTAACTAGCTTCGGCGATGAGCTCTCGGATTCTCGCGAGGACGATTTCATTCGGACACGAGCAGGAATCAGCGGTGTACGGATGGCTCACGATGAGAGAGCCGAGAACGAGAAGTTCTACATCACCAGGTCCTTCGAGCGTATGTCTTTCGGTGAACGGCACCATGTTTTCGCGAAGACAACGTTTCACGTTGTCCAACTGTTTGCTCACCGTGGGCTTCAACAGCGCCGCTACGCCGGCGTACGAGCTGTTCTCTCCCCACGAAACCGTTCGTAACCCTCCTGAATTCGTCGACTTGAGTGACTTCTTCACTTCCACATTATTTTTCCGCCCATTCAACGCGTCCAACGCCAACGCGTTCCCACCCACGACTTCCACCGCCGCCACCGCGTGCCCCGGCACCACGACGCACGCGTCCGGATCGCCGCGATGATCCTCACCATTCTTCCACGCGTTCGATCCAACTCCCCCTCTCACACTCGTCGGCGTCGCGAGCACGATCGTGAACGACTCCGGATCGAGCGAGTACACCGTTCCTTGTCTCGTCGAGCCGTCGCTCAGCGTCATCGACACCTCTTGTCCGAGCAGCGCCTTGAGATGCGCCGGATTCAGGCTCTTCAACACCCCCTATCGCGCGCGCACACCGTCGTCATCATCGTCAGTCGTTTCTCTCGTCTCCCTCTCTCTCTCTCTCTCTCTCTCGCCTCCTCCTCCAATCAATCAATTCCACACCGATTAATCGATGACTGCCCCTCACACCTAGGTTTTCATCACACGGCGACCGACCGACCGATCGACCGAAGCGCCGCCGATGATTATCGATTATTCGCCCCGCGTCGTCTCGACCTCGGGCGTGCCGTCGTCCGTCCATCCGTCCGTCCGCGCGACGTCCGCGCGCGCGCGCGATCCGTGCACGCGCACGTATTCCCCCCGCGCGTCCGTCGCGTCGCGTCGCGTCGAGTCGCGTCGCGTCGCGTCGCGCGTCGCCTCGCGAATAATCATCCTCATCGCGCGTCTCCGCGGATGCGTGGATGGGTGTCGCACCTCTCCCGCGTCTCTCGCGCTCGCGCTCGCGTCCACCATCTCGCGCGCGATTCCGCCCAAGGGAATTACGTCTCGACGCATCCCGCTCGCGAGTCGACCTCGACGACCTCGCGCGCGCGTCGAACGAACGCCTCGCTCGACGACGCCGCCGCCCCGCCGCGGTCTGGGGGAAAACGTACGTTCGCGCGAAGGGCGGGGGCACGGAAGGGACTCGGGGGCGAGTCATGACCGGCGGTGGGCGCACGCTGACGTTTGGTTGGTCAATCACGAAAGATGTCGTCACCGTTGATGTGATATTTTTGGAGTGTGGTGACATTGATGGGTCGTGACTCGCGAATGAATAACTGTTGTGGATTTGATGACAACCGGTCGAGTGGACGCCGGGTGTGATTGCAAAGACGACCGAGGCTTCGCGCGCGCGAGTCGAACGAATGGACGAACGATGATCACGCCGCATCGGCGAGTTTGGGAGGATCCATCGCCATGGCTTTGCGTCGACGCCGATACCAGCGAAAGATGAGGAAGCCGACGAGAACGGCGCCGCCGGTGCACGTGCCGAGCGCGTAGACGGGGTAGGCGCCGTCCGCGCGCGGAGGCGGGTACGGGGAGGGAGGCGGAGGTGGGAAAGGCGGGGGAGGTGAAGGCGGGGGACTCGGTGGGGTATACGTCCCTTTGACTCTCCACACGCTCGCCGGACCGTCGTAGTTGGTGACGCGACCGGGACGACCCCACGCCGCGTTCCACGCCGAGGCGCCCGAAAACATGTCGACGAAACGCGCCGTCGATGACGTGGCGTTGGGCCACACCGTGATGTTCCGGTTGAAAGAGACCGCGTTGCCGAACATGAAATTCATGTTGTTCACCCCGGCGACGTTCCACGCGCTGATGTCCGCGTCGAACGTCGAGGCGTTGAAAAACATGAACTGCATATCCGTCGCCGCGGCGACGTTCCACGCCCCGATCGTTCCGTTAAACGCGATCGCGTCTTTAAACATATTATACATGGTCTGCACTTGACCGACGTTCCACACCGAGATGTTCGCGTTGAACCGCGTTCTCTCTTTGAATACCGAGTCCATGTCCGTCACCTGCGACACGTCCCAATCCTTAATCGCCACCCCGTTCGACGACAGGCACCCCACCCCCGTGGGATCCGTCGTCAAGCACGCCTCCAACGTGTCCATCAAGGTTGTTTTATTCGTAAACGGGCTCACGTGACTCACCCCCATCGTTCCTCTCGCCCCGAATCCGATCGCCCCGATCGCCATCGCCCCACCAACGACCATCCCTCGTCGTCTTTCACCGCGGTCGCGTCCACCACTCGCCTTTTTACTCGCCCTCACCCCTCGCGTCTCCCGCGTCTTCCCCTCTTTTCCATCGTCACCGTCCGCACCGTCTCTTCGTCGCCGTCGTCGCGCCATCCCACGCGCGCGGTGTCGATGCCGCGTCGTCGAATTGAGTCTCAAAATCGTTCGAGCCTCACTAAACCCTAAACCCTACACCCTACACCCTACACCCACACGACGTCCGTCGCCGCGACCCGACCCGATCGATCGATCGATCGATCGCCCGCCGTCGCGTCGTCCGAGGTCGACGCGCGCGCGAGGGAGACGGAGACGGAGACGGAGACGGAGACGAGCGAGGAAAGCGGTGATGTCGATGTCGAGCGCGCGATTGGTGACGACGACGCGCGTCGGCGCGCGCGCGGGGGATGGTGGACGGCGTTCGCGCGCGATGCGCGCGCGGGTCGGCGGCGGACACCGCGCGCGAGGGCGAGGGGTGACGTGCGCGAGCGCCAAGCCGAGAGCGTTGGTGAGCGTGAGCGATAAGGAGGGTATGACGGAACTGGCGAGTGGATTGGTGGGACTCGGGTACGAGATCGTGTCCACGGGCGGGAGCGCGAGGGCGATCGAGAGCGCGGGGACGGAGGTGACGAGCGTGGACGCGGTGACGGGATTCCCGGAGATGCTCGATGGACGCGTGAAAACGCTTCATCCGGGCGTGCACGGGGGGATCTTGGCCAAGCGTGATGATAAGTCGCACATGGACGCGATCGGGAAGCACGGGATCGACACGATCGACGTCGTGGCTGTGAACTTGTACCCGTTTCGCGAGACGGTGGCGGGCGGCGGCGCCTTCGACGCGTGCGTGGAAAACATCGACATCGGCGGTCCGGCGATGATCCGCGCCGCGGCGAAGAACCACCCGCACGTCTACGTCGTCGTCGATCCGGCGGATTACGGCAAACTGCTCGAGCACTTGAAGAGCTCGCCGAGCAAGGAGGCGGATTTAAAATTTAAGCGCGAGTTGGCGTGGAAGGCGTTCCAACACTGCGCCTCGTACGACTCCGTCGTCTCCGAATACTTGTGGAGCCAAATCGGTGAAGGTGCGCCGGCTCCGGAGCTTTCCGTGCCGATGACGCTCACGGCGGCGCTCCGCTACGGCGAGAACCCGCACCAACCGGCGGCCGTGTACGCGGACGGCTCGCTTGCGGAATCCGCGGGTGAGGGTGTGGCGCGATCCATCCAGCACCACGGTAAGGAAATGAGCTACAATAACTATTTGGATGCTGACGCCGCGTACGGCTGCGCGTGCGACTACCCGACGAGCGATCCGACGTGCGTCATCGTCAAGCACACCAACCCGTGCGGCATCGCCAGCGCGAGCGGCGCCAACGGCGACTTGCTCGAGGCTTATCGCATGGCCGTGCGCGCCGACCCGATCTCCGCTTTCGGTGGTATCGTTGCGTTCAACTGCACCGTCGACGCGGACATGGCGCGTGAGATTCGTGAGTTCCGCTCTCCGACGGATGGCGAGACGCGTATGTTTTACGAAATCGTCATCGCCCCGTCTTACACTCCCGAAGGTTTGGAAGTGTTGAAGGGGAAGTCCAAGACGTTGCGCATTTTGGAAACCAAGCCGCGCACGGGCGCGACGAAGAGCTTGCGTCAAGTCGGCGGCGGCTGGCTCGAGCAAGCGACCGATTCGTTGGTTCCGGAGGACATCACGTTTGAATCCGTCTCCGACGTCAAGCCGACGCCGGAACAAATCGAAGCGTTGAAGTTTGCCTGGCGCGCCGTCAAGCACGTCAAGTCCAACGCCATCACGGTCGCCACGAACGGTCGTCTCCTCGGCATGGGTTCCGGCCAACCCAACCGCGTCAACTCGGTGCGCATCGCGCTCGAAAAGGCTGGCGACGAAATCCAAGGCTCCGTCCTCGCCTCCGACGCCTTCTTCCCCTTCGCCTGGGGTGATTCCGTCGAGATCGCGTGCCAAGCCGGCGTCAAGGCGATCGCCCACCCCGGCGGTTCCATGCGCGACCAAGACGCCGTCGACGTCTGCAACAAGTACGGCGTCGCCCTCGTCACCACCGGCCACCGCCACTTCAGACACTAATCCTCCGCACGTCTTCGTCTACGAGTAATGATCAACAATCTCTTAGCGCACGCCGTCGTCTCTCGTCTCTCGTCTCTTCTCTCCCCTCCTCTCTCCTCTCTCCCCGCTCCCCAGCGTCAGTCCCCCTAAACGACCAATCACGACCCTCCACGAAGACCTGAATCGTCGTTTTTTGGGTCCACGCATCGGGGGTAGAAGGCGCCCCGCGCGCGGGATGCGCGACGACGCGCGACGCGGCCTCGCGCCTCGCGCGTCGCGCGCGTCGTCAGAGGACGACGGACGCGTCGCGCGTCGTCGGTGATCGAGGCGCGGAGCGTCGTCTTTCCGTCTCAGCGCGCGCGCGGCGCGCATCGCCTCGCATCCATCGAGAGACGTTCCGTTCCGTTCCGTTCGTTCCGTTCCATTCGACGCCGGGGGAACGGGCGCGAGGGTCGATGGCGACGACGCGCGCGACGACGACGAGCGATGAGGGGGCGAGCGCGGTGCTCTCGGCGTACGGGACGATCGCGGGCGAGGGTATCGGTCGACGATGGGTCGGCGCGGACGCCAAGGCGAGCGCGTACGAGGAGGTGGAGGGGGAAGGTGCGCGGAGACGAGACGCGACGAGACGCGAATGGCGGGAACGGCGGAGCGATTGAAACGCGACGAGAGGGTGGGATGCGCGCGTTCGGACGCGTGCGCGCGATGGATGATGGAGTGACTGACGGTGTGTGTTGATATGTTTCGTTTTTGCGTGTACTCGTAGATACGCTGCGATGCGCGCTGTCGTCTCCGCCGGCGAGCGATAAGCGGAAAGCGTCGACGGCGGCGAGCGGGGCGGCGTACGGACGAGCGTCGACGGCGAGGAGTGTGAAACGGCGAAAGCGGGCGCCGAGGGGAGAGTGTGAGATCGGAGCGTTGGGTAAACTTCCGACGGAGGTGTTAGAGTTGATTCTATTGAATCTGGAGGTGAAGGATTTGGGGAGAGTGGCGTCGACGTGCTCGTACTTTAGCGCGAGCGGCATCGTGGAGAGAGTGGCGGCGGCGAGAGTCGAAGCCGTGCCGCGGGCGCAAGTCATGGTGCTCACGAAGAAGGATTCATTCTTAAAGGCGTGGCATCACTGCACGTTCAGCGAACGCGCGGAACGGATGAGTTTGAACGTGTCCCTGGGACAGTTTCACACGTTGTGCGTCGGCGAGGCGGACCACGCGACGAACGAAGGTAAGCTTTTGATGACGTTCGGTCGAGGTTTCCATGGGCAGCTCGGATTGCATACGTTCGAGAACCACGCTTTGCCGACGCGTTTGCTGCTCGACGGCGAGGATGTGACCGGAGACGACGAGGAAACGTTCGCCGGCGTCGATTCAATCGCCGTCGGAGGTTCGCACTCGATCATTCTCGACAGAGCCGGCGGAGTTACATCTTGGGGATTGGCGAGCTCCGGTGAGCTCGGACACTTTGGCACGACGCCGATCGAGGTGAACGCCCCGATGCGTTGCCGCACGCTCGATTCGCTGACGGGAATGTCGAAAATCACGCAAGTTATCACCGGCGCGAATCACACCCTCGCCATCGACCAGTGGGGTCGACTCTTCGCGTGCGGTCGCGGACGTTCCGGTCAACTCGGCCACGGCACCTTTCGCGACGCTGCACCGTTCAGTCAAATCGCCGCCTTGCGCGGAATGCAAGTCGTCAGCGCCGTCGCCGGTGGTGCGCATAGCATCTGCATCACCTCGGACGGCAACGTGTGGTCGTGGGGGGACTGTGGGTTCGGCCAGCTCGGCTTGGGTGATCTCACGTTCGCCTCCGCCGCCGGATGGACGAGCGGGATCCCTTGGCCGTGTCTCGTGGAGTCACTCAACGACATGGACGAACCCATCACGAACATGGCTGCAGGTGGCTCGCACTCTCTCTTCGTCACCAGCGGCGGGCGAATGTATGTCTGCGGACGCGGCAAACACGGCGCCCTGGGCGTCGGTAAAGTTTCCGCGCGTTTTTCCGTCGACCCGATCTATTCATCTGGAACTGAAACGGGGAATCGATTATCACCGGTGCAAGTCAACATTCATCACTACGTTCGCGACGTCTTGCGAGGAGAGATTATTGAAAATAGAGTGCAGCAGTGCTCGTGCGGCGCTCGGTGTCGCGTCGCGCACGCCTCGGCGGGCGCGATGCACTCGTGCGTTCTCACCGCATGCGGCGCGGTGTTTACGACTGGTAATAACTCGTACGGTCAACTCGGACACGGGGACAAAAAGAAGACGTTCAACTTCACCCGCGTCGAGGCTTTACGCGGTAAAAAGGTGGTCACCGTAGCATCTGGTCATCACCACACGGGCGCCGTCGTCGAATCCGAAGAGGGAAGAAACGATCTGTATCTGTGGGGACGCGGTGATTGGGGTCAACTCGGCACGGGAGACATGCGTTCGTACACGAAGCCGAAGCGCGTGGAGGGATTCCACGTGGCGCCGGCGCGCCCGGAGAGCGAGGTGCTCATGTACAAGCAAACGGAAATGCCGCAAGAGGAAGACAGCCCGCAAGACGACGACGACGAGACGGACATGGTTTAGGAATATTTAGAAAACGATGTAATACGCAAACCGAGAGGTTTAAATTGAATTCAATGAAATTTAAAATTCTTCGTCATCGACTAAAGCTCCTCCTTGGCGAGCTCCTCTTGCGAAAATTGCGACTCGACGTCCTCTTCTTCGCCCATGCCGAGCAAGTTCTTCGTCTTTTCCCAGGCGCCCTTGACCGAGCCCTTGACCGATTCGGTGGCTTGTTTCGCGTAATTTTCCGCCTTGCCGAACTTAGCCTTGACCGCTTTCATAAGCGACGCTCGATCGGCCGCTTCGGAAGGCGGGGACGGCGAATCGTCCATATCGTCCATGTCGTCGTCGTCTCCTCCCATGCCAGCCATCATCTGATCGCGGCTAAACATTTGCGCTCCACCCATGCCGGGCATCCCCTGCATACCCGCCATCAATCGTTCCATGTCCACGTCCTTCTTATCGCGCTTCTTAAACTTTTCGCCCTTCGGACGGCTCTTGGGAAGCGGAGGCGCCGCCTTCGCGCACGCGTCCGTCTCCTCCTCGCACAACCACTTTTGCAGCGCCTTGGCCAAATCTCCCGAACCTTTCCACGTGTACAAGAACTCGCCCACGTCCGTGTCTCTCGGCCCGAGAATCTTTTCACACGCCGCGACGATCGTCTTACACTCCGCACCGCACTCACCGTAGTTTTCCTTGCCCATGTCCACCACGCGAAGTTTGGAACCCTTCTCTTGCAAATCCTTCGTGATGATCCAATCGCCCTCTTTCGCGTTCGATTGGCACATCTTTTCCATCTTTTCGATCACGTCCGTCTCCGTCAACTTCTTCCCCTGCTCCGTCTTCAGCGCGTCGTACTCCTCCGTCGCCGCGCGCGACAAAAACTCGCACACCTCGCACTCGATGTACTTGACGTCCGATTTGACGGCGCGCGCCACTTTTTTCGACCCCGCGGCGCCGGGGAACGCGGCGCTCGCGCCGGGAAGGGCGGTGAGCAGGGCGATCGTCGTCAGGGTCACCTTAGATTTCATTTCGGCGAGTCGAGGCGAGGGCGACGAGGTGTGAAGCGCGCGATCGCGCGTCGATGACTGATCCTTCCACATGCTTCCGCGGGCGACGCCGCGCCGGGACGCCGGGACGCCGGGACGCGAGCGCGAGCGAACGAGCCAGAGACGGCGCGGCGTCGACGAAGCCGAGGGGTGAAAAATGTTACGATGACGTCATTCGTCGTCACGGGACGGCGATCGTGACGTAGGCGTCGGTGAGTCGATACCCGACCGCGTCGTCGTCGCCGGGACGGTTGGCGTCGAGTCGGAGCTGCGCGGCGAAACCGTCGGCGGCGAGCGCGCCGATCGTGATCCACGCGTGTGAATTCCCGCGAGCGAGGGTTCGGAGAGACAGAGACGTCGTGATCGTTCGAGCGTCGTGCGTGACGCGGATTTTACCGTCAAAGGCTGGGAGTGGATCGTCTCGACGTCGTCCGTCAGTTCTCGGCGAGAGCTTGCGGCGCAAGCCTCGCGTTCGCGTGGAGCTCGTGCGCACTTCCACGGGATCGTCTTCGGTGAAATCGTACTCGAGCGCGCGAATGAGATCAAATGAAATTTCGGAATCGTTCAGACTTCGGCGCTCGCGCATGATGTCGACCCTCACGGGCGCGGCGGCGTTCGAGTCTCCGGTCGTCGTCGTCGTCGTCTCGAGCTCCGTCGCCGTCGTCTCTCGAGGCGTCGTCGACAGAGTCTCGCACGCCTCGAGGAGATCCTCCGCGATGGTTCGCTTGAAATCGGGGGATTCGGAATTGAATCGCTCGCGAAGCATCGTCTCCGCGACTCGATCGAAGTACTCTGGACTTTTGGACGTGAACGCTCGCCTGAGCGACGGAACGATTTCGAGAATGAACCCTCGCGAGGCGTCGGTGACGTTCGTCACGTCCAGCGCGCGTATCTCCTCGAGCACGCCGGCCAAGTCTCGCAACACCGGTAACTGATCCATCTTCGTCTCGTTTAGATATCTCCCGAGCTTGAGAACGGTCGATTTGCGCTGTTCGTCCCACTCGTACCCGCGCCTGCACGAAGCATCGCAGAGGAGCGCTCGAAGCGATAACCATACCTGCGCCTCGTACTTTTGCACGCGAAGCGACGCGTCCCACTCCTCTGTTTTCCCCACTCGACGCCACGCTCCGTCGGTGTAAATCTCCAACGCCGCCTCGTCGTCTCTCGTTCGTCGAATCCACGGTTTCTTCTCCAAGAGCGTCGCCAGCGCGCTCACGACGTCGAGCGAGTCCAAGAGTCGCGCTCGAACGCCGAGAGAAACATCCGCGATGACGTCGGTGACACTTCGTAAAATCCCCAAACACGTCATCGACAGCGCGAACTCAATCTCCTGGACGCGTCGTTCGACGAGCGTCATCGCCTCGTCGTCTCTTCCGTCGTCCGCGTCGCAGACGACGCGCGTCGCCGCTCGATGACAATACTCCACCAGCTCCGCCGTGACTTCGTCGCTCGCGTTCACCATCCACTCTCCACCATTCGCGAACACGACGAGTTCCAGTAAATTACACACCACCGTCTCGTGATACGCCGTGAGATACAGCGCGTACGCCAACGCACCGTCGTCTTCCTCCGTCGTCGTCGTCTCGCGCGCCGCCAGACGCGTCGCGCGCGGCAGCGTCTCGACCCGCCACGTCTCGGCGCGCAATAAATCTCTCACCAATCCCTCCTCCACGATCCCATCTCCCGCGCTCGACACGACGGACGCGACGGAATCTCGATCCTTTTCTCTCCCATCCATCGCCTCCTCGTACGCCACCGCGCGAAGACGACGCGTCGCCGCTCGACGCGCGCGCCACGCATACGAACCGACATCTTCGACGCTCGCGATGGCGTCCACGCGCTCGCGAAGCGCGGCGACGTCGACCGCGACGCGGGATCGATCGCGAGGCGACGCGTTCGACGACGCGTTCGACGACGCGTTCGTCTCGCGCACGCGCACCATGGTCCGCGCGCGCGAGATTCTCGCGCGGGTCAACGCGCGAGTCCATCGCGA
>CEUV01038815.1_pt1 | contig 31983 bp, 16 predicted proteins | sample 356401 | NCBI WGS metagenome assembly CEUV01 (sample SAMEA2622710, study PRJEB7988) | marine metagenome | isolation source: saline water (ENVO:00002010), including
CCATCGAATGCCCGTTCGATTGGAGGATCATTGGGTCGATTTCTTCGAGCCGATATTTCATGCGGCATCAAGCCGACTTCATCATCACCAAAAATCGCGTTTTGTCGTTCATCAAGACGATCCATCGCTCGTTGTTGGCGACCTGACCGTCGACGCCTCGTCATCATCGCCAGAAGGATGATCAAGAACGTGAGCAAGGAAAGTTGGTACATTGGATTGGCTTCTTCACCTGCCAATGAGGCACTGATGTCTTCGACGAAGGTGCGGTCAGGTTCACCGACTACAACGGTGATCACCCTGGTTCCAGGTCGTTCAGGATTTTCGTCCCAAGCCATGATTCGGATTGTGTACGACCCCTCTCGCTTGAAGACGTGCTCAATTTTCTTTCCGATTTCATCAGCATCGTTGTCTTTGATTCCATCTCCATTCATGTCGATGGACGTGTCGAGATCCCAGATGACTGTAATTTGATCGAGATCATTCAGCGAATCAATCGTCGCACTCGCATCCAAAACACAGCGTTCAAGGGCTCGACAACTGATCTCATTGGTTCGAACGATTGGCGGAATATTGAGCACTTCGATGGAGAGAACTTCACTCACTCGGACTCCATCATCGTCTGTGACGTGATAGATGACCGTATGCGTGCCGCTGGTATTCCAATGCCATACAAGTTCATCTCCAATGACATCGCAATCATCATCTGCACCGCCGATGTCATTTGAATCAAGACCCGGGTCTGTATCCCAACAGCGAATCAGCGTGTCATAATCCGATGGCGTATCGGTTGCATTTCCAACCAATCGGACTTCCTCTCCTTCGGCGAGGGGTAAGACCTCCTCGAGTGGTTGAACGACTGGTGGAACGTTGGCGACGCTTACCCATCGCTCGTACGTGCCGCTGCTCGCTCCTTCAGAATCACTGACCTCCAGTCGCATTCGATGAAGACCTGCTGTTTCCCACATCATGTCAAATTCTGATACTCTTCCATCGAAGGTTTTGATGAGATTTGATTGTGCATCATCAGGCCACCAGCGATGCGTTAATCCATCCAAATCATCGATGGAATCCAATGCCTGGCCACGCAATTGAACGACTTGATCTTCCTGAACGTGCCAAGTCTGTTGCACATCCATTGGAATCGGGCCACTCTCATTTGTCATTGTCACGGACAAACCATGCGGATTGATGTTGGTGAATCGAATATCGATGCTTGCCATCGTCATCGCACTGTCATCATCGACACCAACAGCTTGGAAGGTATGCCATCCCTCAGTCATTGCCGTGGTCGTACAGACTCTCGTGTAATAGCCCTCTTCACAGATAGCGTTCGGCCAATAGATGTCAACAACGCCCGGGAATGGGTCCTCTGAATCAGTATCATTTGCATAGGCATACAGGGTCACAGGATGTTCAACCTTGACTTCATTTCGTGCACTCACGACTTCGATGTTGGGTGCGCGATTGAGAATAACAACATCGAGAATCGCTTCGACTTGGTCTTGTTCTTCATCTGTAATGGTTACTTCAACAGGGTAATCTCCGTCGTTCGTCCATGTCCAGTTGAGCATACAGTCAATGGATTCTACTTTCGTCCATTCCGATGTTCGCGTTCCATCATACCATGGTACATTGAACAAACAGGACACATTTCCGCCATCCTCATCGAAACTTCCTGAAGCATTGATGATCGCTTCTACGTTGGTATAGACTTCGATCGGTTCCAATACGGCCGTCGGTAAGCGACCAATGAACAACTCAATTTCGCCGATATCGTTGTCTGCATCAGCGTCAGCTGTGTTGACTTGCAATGGATCCGCTTCCCATCGAATAGGAATGGTTCCAATCGATGCATCTTGGGGGACCGTCCATGTGAAATCCACCTTGTGCGATTCGTACGTGGCCAATGAAGGAAGTTCAAGATCAAAAATCGATGCATCTGGATGGTAGATTCTCAGTTGCGATGGCGTCGAGGAGGTAATCCCTTTGTTAACAACGGCCACTTCGATGGTGAGTTCATCACCAGGGAGAACATTGTAACCTGATAGGGAACTAACAGTGCTGACAACACCGCTTCGATTTCGTATGACGACTGCACGTTCCTCGTCTGCGATCAAGTCCAATCCAACGAGGTATTCATCGAGCGTGATGGTCGCAGCTCCGACATAATTGCCGGATTTTGCCATAATGCCATGACTTGCCCAATCTGTATTTGTGGCGGAATAATCAATGCTATTTCCTGAATCAATGGTTGTGCTGGCCGACCCATTGGAAGCGGTGTAAACCGTTGTTGAGACTCCATCATAGGCAATTTCGACGGCAACGCCATCGACAGTTCCAAAACAAGAAGGACTGAGATGGGCCCAAACGTCCATCGGTGAATCAAGCGCTGTTAAGGAACGTTCTGGTTGAACATCGATGCAGGTTGGTCGAGTACCCGGATCGCCGTTGCTTTCAACACCTGTTGCACCTACTGGGATGTATTGCTTCAAGCGGAAATCAATGGTCAAACCGACGTCCTCTTCGGTATGTCGCCAAGCGTAATTGTTGACGGCTGGACAGTACCATCGATAGCCGGTTGAAAGGCCGTCTGAATTCCAAGAAGAGAGTTCATACGACGCATCGCATCCACTGTACGCGATTCCAGCACCGATTGAATTTCGTGGTTGGCCTACATCCGTTACTTCCCATGTCGTGGTGTTCGTATCGGTTTCTGGAGGCGGGAACGGTGTGATGTAGTCACTTTGTCCTGACCATGTCGAGGATGAAGTCGTGAGCGATGTCCAGCGTTCCCCATAGCGTAGAGGGAAATCATAGGCTTCGGTAGCAGGACTGTATTCGTTGGTGATGGTAATATCGCCAAGAATCTGTGTAAGCGAACCAATGCCATATGGTATGAATTTGATGTAAAGATCGAGGTCATTTTTGACGGTCGCAAAATCGCTTACTCGGAGGTATTCCGTTTGCGTGAACTGGATTTCTGCATTTCCTGTAAATCCTTCCAGTTCAACACCGCTTTTATCAAAATCAGCGGTCATTCGTAATTTGTAGACCCATTCTGTCCGATTGTCAAATTGAAGTTCGAGGATATCGGTCACTTCTGCAGTTGAATCGCCTTGAATTTCTCCAACAGTTGCCGAAACACCGGTATCTGTAATGAGAATTGAAGGGTCAAACGCACCCGCATAAATCCACTTGTCTCCAATTCTCCAAGTGGGTACATCTGAGACGCCAGGATCGCTTCCACTTCGATGAATCGCTTCCGCATCCTCGAGTTGGACATGATGCGTGATGAGCGGTAGTTGACTAAATCCAAACATCAAACCGAGCACGAGCAACGTCAGGATACGTGACTTGAGCGCTCCGCCCATGATTGGGCTTGAACGTTCTTGCACATGAAAGGTGCGACGTTGGCTTCAGAGAAGGTCAGCAAGTTCGTCCTTGATGATTTCAACAGCTTCCAAAATCTCATCCTTGTGTCGAGCACCGGTAATGACCATCTTACCGCTGCCGAAAATCAAACAGACGACCTTCGGATAATCGAGTCGATAAATGAGGCCAGGGAATTGCTCAGGCTCGTACTCGACCTTGTCGAATGGAAGGTGGAACGTGAGGTTGTTAAGATTCAACTTTCTTGGCTCACCAGCGAGAGGAGCGCCCGTGAACTTGTCGTTTCCATCATAGTCTTCAGGATAATGAAGCGCGTAGGTTGCAACCATGTTTTGGACTTCGATTTCAACGTCCTTGAGATCCCAAGTTGTGATGCCAGCGGCTCGAAGGTCCTTGATCATGCGATCAATTCCAGTGTGAATGTTGTCCTCGTCCTTTCCTCCAGTACAAACGGCTCGTCCTGAGCGGAACATAAGGATGGCAAGTTTTGGGTCTTGTACACGATAAACAACACCAGGGAATTGCTCAGGTTCATACTCGCAGTTGAGTTGAATTGCAATGTCTGGGAGGTCGAGTTCTTCGGCTACACGGGTACTTGCTACAACATTGACGACTGTCAAACGCTCTTCATCGGTGGTCATGGGTTGTGGCTTTAAGCCCGCCTATATAAAGGAAAGGCTGACGATTTGATGGGTTACCTATTAGTATAGGTCGTTAGGTTATATGTTCCATGACAAGGCCTGGCTCGTTAAAATTGGTGATAAACGCCCTGCCGCCTTCCATTTCGATCGCCCCTACTGTCTCCTCAGGTCGCCTTGTTAATGCTATCATGCAACCTCCTCCGCCAGCACCCGTCATCTTTACGCCTAAACTGGATGGTGCAGCCGCACGAATCAACCGTTCAAGTTCGGGAGATGAAACACCAAGGGAACGTAGAACGATGTGATTCTCCGTCATCGCTTGTCCAACCGCTTCCATGTTCCCATCTTGAAGTGCTTGGATGCCTCGACGAGCAATGGCTCCGATGGTATCCAATTCGACTTTTCGTTCAGGATGTTGGCGAATCAATGTCGCAACTTGTTTAACCATCGCTGAAGTTGAACCATGAACGCCTGTGTTTCCAACGACGAGCGAAACATCTTCTGGAATTGATGCTTTGAAGGTATGGAGATGCCATTGCAACGTCTTGCCATCGACATTCATTGTGCGGGTTTCAATGAAGTCAAGCCCGTCCTCGATCGTATCGGAAAGAACGACAAAGCCTCCATAGGAACTCGTTGCAGTATCGAGTGGACTGGCACGTCCGCCTTGTGCAGTCGCTTCGGCTTGATGGGAGATGGTGCTGGCCTGTGCTTGATTCAATGACTCATCTCGAAGTTGTTGAAGCGCACCGCAAAGTGCGACCGATAGTGCAGCAGAAGAACCAAGTCCGGATGCTTTTGGAATCGTTCCACGAATTCGGATGTGCAACGGTTCGTTGCGTTCAGTTGAAAGTTGGTTACGGATGTACTCGATGTGTGGATGTTTTCGAGGGTTGAATGTTCGACCATCAAGTCGCCACGTGTCAAAGGTTTCTTCTTTTTCGAGTTCGATTGTCATTCGTTGATTGATGCTGCAAGCCAGTGCAGGTTGGCCATAGACAACAGCATGCTCTCCAAAAAGGATGCACTTGCCCGGAGCACTGGCCTTCACCATGTTCCTTGCACACCCATCACAACCATTAGGATTGGTGTTGTTTCCATCGTTGGGTTGAAGCATTGAATGTGCTTGGGTGGTTTCATGATGGAACACCCACTCGATGTGACCTATGCAGGAATCAAGGGATATTACCTGCTTCTCGTCCTTGGTGGAATCTCGATTGCTTTCTTCCTGTATCAGGTTCAAAAAGCAACACGTCTCGTCCTTTTAGGGGCTCCAGACAAGCGATTTGACTCGTGGGGTAAGCGCTTGAAAGAAACCCTCACAGTTTGGCTTGGTCAACGAAAGGTTCTGGAAGATAAGGTTGCAGGAACCATGCACGTTCTGATGTTTTGGGGTTTCCTGATGCTCTCATCCGATATGCTTGATCTTGCCACAGCAAACCGATTTAGCGAGCACATTCTTCCTGAAGCATTGAATGGAATTTGGAATGGAATGGTTGAGTTGGGCTATACTAGCGCCCTCATCGGTTGCTTCCTTGCATTGAATCGTCGAGTGTTGTTCACGCCCGAGAAGCTGAAAGGAAAATCACAACTTGAGGGCAACGTCATTCTTCTTCTGATTATGACAATCTGTACGACATCGTACATTGTCGAAGCGGGTGAAGACCCTCATCCAACTTGGGAGATGATCGGTGCTTGGGTTGCTGATACATTTGCTCCATCACAGGCAACCATCAACGCTGCATATTGGGCGCACATGGTTGCCATCTGCACCTTCTTGTTCCTGATTCCATTGTCAAAGCACATGCACTTGGTGATGGCGCTTCCAAACGTAGCCTTCTTTGATACTGAACCAATGGCGAAGATGCGCCCTCTTGCAACAGATGAGAACGGTTCAGCGGTATCGCTTGAGGAATTAGATCTCGAATCCTTTGGCGCAGCGAATTACACCCAACTTACGTGGCGAAGTCTCATCGATGGATGGGCGTGTACCTCCTGTGCACGCTGTCAAGATGTTTGTCCAGCCTATGCGAGTGGTAAGGCATTGAATCCGATGCAAATCGTTCACGATGTTCGCTACTATGCGAACGAACATGCTTCCCAACTTTTCGCTGGAGAAACACCGGAGGAAGACATCATCGCCCGATTCGGCGAAGAATCCATCTGGGCTTGTACAACCTGTCACGCTTGTGTTGACGTATGTCCTGTCAACATCGAACACGTTCCGAAATTGACGGATGCTCGTCGACATTTGATGATGGAACGTATGGAGTTTGATGAAGCGGTCGAAGACACAATCATGCCGCTTATGGCGACCATTGAGAACCTTGAATCGGATTCAAATCCATACGGTCTGCCTTCCCATGAGCGAGGCGATTGGGCTGCGGATTTGGATGTCAAAGTTGCAGAACCTGCTGAGTACATCTACTTCGCAGGATGTGCGGCTTCGTTTGATGAACGCAACAAAAAAGTCGCTCGCGATACCATTTCCATCATGAAGGAAGCAGGACTCGATGTCGGTATTCTTGGTATGCAAGAAGGATGCAGTGGCGATGCTGCTCGACGTGCTGGAAACGAATATCTGTTCCAGATGCTCGCTGAAACCAACTTGGAAACCTTCAACGAACTCGGTGTCAAGAAGGTGGTTGCTTCTTGCCCACATTGTTTCCATACGCTTGGAAAGGAGTACAAGGATTACGGTGGCGAAGATATCGAGGTCATGCATCATTCACAATTGATTTCTCATCTGCAAAACGAGGGTAAACTGCCTCAACCAAAGCACGATGGTTCTGTCACCTATCATGACCCATGTTATCTTGGCCGAATTGGTGGAGAATACGATGCGCCTCGCGATGCCATTGGTGGTGTTGATATTGAAACCGAACGCAGTGGTCGAGGTTCCTTCTGTTGCGGTGCTGGTGGCGCTCAAATGTGGATGGAAGAACACGTTCCTGAAGGGAACGATCGTGTCAACATCATTCGTGCGAAGGAGTTGGCTTCTACTGGTGCAGATACCGTCGCTGTTGGTTGCCCATTCTGCTCAACGATGGTAACCGATGGATTGTCTGCCATCGATGCTGAAATGGATGTCAAGGATATTGCTGAGTTGGTTTGGGAACAAATCAAAGCCAATGATGCGAAGATCGAAAAAGCCAAAGCGGCCTGATGAATCGATGATTTCCGATGAATCAAGAGGCATTGCTCGCTTGGTACCGTCGCATACAGCGACCACTTCCTTGGCGATTAGAACCAAGCCCATGGTCGATTCTCCTCTCTGAAATTCTTCTCCAACAAACGCAAATGGAACGTGGAATTGTCTATCACAAGAATTTACTTGATCGATTTCCAACGATTCAATCGATGGCTGAATCAAGCGTCGATGACGTTCTCCATTTGTGGCAGGGAGCAGGCTATTACGCTCGAGCGCGTCGTTTGCATGCACTCTCCATCGAAGTCATGCAGTCGCATGGAGGTCAACTTCCTGACCAGTATGACGAATTACTCACACTTCCTGGTATTGGCCCCTATACGGCAGCAGCGGTTGCTTCAATCGCTTTCAATCAACCCGAGGCTTGTGTTGATGGAAACATTCGACGCGTCATGGCACGTCAAACAAACAGCGATGAGCCACCACCAAAAGACGTACAATCGTTTGCAGACCAACACTTGGTACGTGAATCGCCAGGTGACTGGAATCAAGCGATGATGGAATTGGGTGCACTCGTATGTAAGCCACGCAATCCGCTTTGTGAACAATGTCCAATTGCAGAAACCTGTCAAGGACGTTCTCGTCCACATGAATTGCCTCGTCCAAAGAAGACCAAGAAGACCGTTGTTGAGTACGACTGTATTGTTCAAATCGATGAACGTGGCAATCCAGAATTGCATCAACGGCCACAAACAGGATTGTTTGCAGGCTTGTGGGGGCCGAGAATGGAGGAGAATTTGCAGACAAAGGATTGCGAATACATTGGTAAACTTCGGCATCAATTGTCTCATCGAGAGATGATTGTCTCCGTATGGAAAGGTGTAGGGTCGAAGGGGATAGACCCTCAGACTGTGGCGCTCTCATCACTCGATCGACGTATCCTCGAGTTGGCTGGAATCGTCGTGAACATCCCATGAAAAGGAAGCCAGACATCCGAGCAACGAAAAGAACAGAATAAATTCAGCTGGTGCCGCAACATCGATCCAAGGCTGCAATGCATCGAGTGGAATAATGTTGGAATCTGAATCAAGTTCCTCTCGACGTTGTCGGACTCCTCTTCCGATTGAAATCGTCATCACCAGGAGTGAAATCAAGGCTCCTGCCAATGAAAGCAAACGCAATTTCTTACCCTTTGGATGTGGATTTGGTAGTGCGAAGTGCGTGAGAAATGCCCAACAAAATCCTCCATGAAAAACCACCATTGAGGTGTAGATATGAAGTGATATATGGTCGTACATATCGGCGAATGCGAGTACTGCAAGATGGGTTGAACTCAACACTCCAAGTATGGTCGCAAAGAGCAGAATTCGGGGCCGTGCCTTTTCCTTCAACAGGAAAAACAAACGTATTGAAAGGAGGCATTGGAAACATGCGGATACAAACAAACCAGAGGTAAAGACCACGCGTTCGAGTCCTGGATGGTCTGCTTCTGAAATGAAAAATGGAACATCTCGAACGTTTCCTGCAAGTACGTGAATGAGTACTGCAGCGATGATGGTGAACAACGGAATTATCCAAGCCAATTTGATGAGATGAACATCACGAAGTGTTTTCGTAGAGAAAACAATTCCGCCCTCGCCCTTCAAATCCATCATCGTGTTCGTCCAATCCTCAACGCTTTCACGTATAATCTTCAAGTGAGAGTGCCGACACCGCGAAGTTGTTCACATGCCGTTACGAGTACATGATACACGTCGTCGGGAAAAAGTCGTGTTTACCACGCAGTCACCAGGGCGCGTCTCGATGTACGTTTGTGGTGTAACCGTTTACGACCGTTGTCATCTCGGTCATGCACGATGTTACATCGCCTTTGATTTGGTTCATCGTTGGCTTGAAGCATCAGGCTATGATGTTGATTATGTTCAAAATTTCACGGATATTGATGATAAAATCATCATTCGATCCATCGAAACAGGCGAAGATTGGAGGGCGATCGTTGAACGAAACATCGAGACCTATTATCAGGACATGGATTCTCTCAACATTCTCCGTGCAGATCACTATCCTCGGTGTACCGAATACGTCGAATCAATGATTCACATCATCGAAGATTTGATCGAGAAAAACCACGCATATGTTGCCAACGATGGTGTCTATTTCCATGTTGATTCAGCACCAGAAAAATATGGGCAATTAACTGGCCAATCCATCGATGCGGTTCGACAAGGCGCTGGTGGTCGAGTCGATAAAACAGGGAGTGGAAAGCGTGATCACAAGGATTTCGCTTTGTGGAAGCAAGCCAAACCCGGTGAGCCAACCTGGCCATCTCCATGGGGTGAAGGCCGTCCAGGTTGGCACATTGAATGCAGTGCAATGAGTCTCGATCATTTTGGTACGTCTTTCGACATTCATGGTGGCGGGCATGACTTACGTTTCCCTCATCATGAGGCTGAAATCTTCCAAAGTGAATGTCATACAGGACATGCACCTCTTGCTGGGTACTGGTTGCACAATGGTTTCGTCAACATCGATGGCGAAAAGATGAGTAAATCCCTTGGTAATTTCTGGACTATACAAGACATCATCGAAAAGGTCGATCCGCTTGTTCTTCGGCTTGCGCTCGTGAACGCACATTATCGTTCACCAATCGACATGAATGAACAACTTCTCAATGATGCACAGCGAAATCACGACCGTATTCTCAGTGTCTATGAATCAGCATTACGAATGGCTACGGATGGACGTCAACATCAACTTCCAACACCTGACTTGACAAGCACTGATCCATTAACGAAATCACTCGGATTGCTTGAGCGACTTGCAGAAGGTTTTGCTCAAGCCATGGATGATGATTTCAACAGTCGAGAAGCTGTAGCAAAGGTTCTCGCTGCAACCAAACAATTGCAACACTTGATGTCGCTCGGAACGGATGAAGGCGATAAGCGAGCCATTGCAACGTATGCAAAAGATTGGCTCGAAGAAACTGCAGGAACGATTCTTGGAATACTCCCGACACCCGATGTTCTTCTAGCTGAACCTGAAGAAGACCCTCGAAAAGCAGAGATTGCTGAACAAGTTGAAGCATTGCTCGCAGAACGAGCCGAAGCTCGTTCAAACAAAGATTGGCCTCGTGCGGATGCAATCCGAGATCAACTGAATGCGTTGGGCGTTGTCGTCAAAGATACTGCAGATGGACCTGTTTGGGATTTGCAATAATCACTCTTCTTCGCTTGAAGGCGGAGGTGCGAGTGGTGGTAATTCTGGAACGAAGGTCTTGTTATTCTCCTGCCATTCCTTTTCGATGACGACGGTTTGGTCAACGCCCATGTCCTCTTCTTCATCGACTGAACGTGTGATTAAACCAACTGCGATAAGGAGCAGAATGACGAGCACAAGCAGGAGTGATTTCGCTCCAAACAAGGATGATTCATCGGTTGATGCATCTTCAACATCTTCTCCAAGGATGCAGTTTGGAGGACATTCAGCATCTCGCCCTTCCTCTCCACCAGTCTCATTGGTTGTATTGTTTGGCGTTTCATCACTCGGATCAGTAGGGTCAATGGTTGAACCACCTGAGTGGTTTTGAGGTTCAAGAACAACGTTCACGCCAATTCGATCACCATTCTCCATTGGAATGTTGTAGTAATCTTCCAATTGTTCAAGATTGATGTGGGTGTTCGCGTGTTCGGATTGCGTGATGATATCGAAGTGACGTGTATCATCGGTCGTGAAGATGCTGTTGAGTGCATTGCCTTGCCTGTCTGAATAATTTTCTGCTGCACTCGTAGACCATGTGGCTGCGACATCATCTGGATTGAGTTCCATGGCCATTTCCATGTCAGCGAGAATTCGTGCCCATGATTGTGTGCCCTCAGGTTCAGATCGGTCGGTCACATCGACAGCCTTGTCAAATCCTGGACCCTCGATGATTTCCCAATCATCACCCTTGAGTGTTGACATGAGATCGATATCACCGAAGACAGGCTGGCCGTTGACAACGGTCAAACGAACGTCAGCATCGATGGCTTCAATCAGGTTGCGATATGGGTCCTCATGGAATGTATCCATCACAACGAGATCGGCATAAAGTCCAGCATTGATGGTTCCAACAGAGTCATCCCAGTTGTTTCCAAGTGCAGGATTTTTGGTGACCATTGTCGCTAGATCGTAGTTTGAGAAGTACGAATTGAGATTGTTCGTGTTCCACAAATCAGCGACTTTCAACTCGTGAAGGACGTTCTTTGAACCGCTTGGTCCCCAATCGGGTGCAAGCGAGATTCGAACACCTGCCTCATCTGCAGCAACGACATCCGTCGTGTCTCCATACAGGAGAAGGTTGGAAAGTGGTGACCATGCAAGGTCTGTACCAGCTTGCCCCATCTGTTGGAATTCATCAGGTCCTAATGCAGTTCCGTGAATAACAACCAGTTCACCAACGAGAAGATTGTTTGCAACAAGTACATCAAATTCAGCCCGACTTTCTTCATCAACGCCCTCTGCAAGATGGAGATACCAAGCGTTCAAACTCCCACTTGAATTTCCTGATTTGATGTGGTTACCCTGATAATCAGACTCAAGGGTTGTTACCTTTGTATAAATTCCATCTTCACCAAAGTTGTACAATTCGATATTTCTTGATAGCATACTGTCCCATGCATCAAAATCGCTTGAGGGCGAACCTTGTACAGCGGTGACACCGCCTGCTACAGCCATCACTTCTGCGTACTTCATTTGCTGGTTTGACATATCCCACATTGAGGATGTGTGAACGAATGTCTTCATCCAAGATATATCCCTCTTGTAATTTGGATTGTTTTTCCATTGATTTCGATTAGAATAGCCACCTTCCTCTGATTTCTGTGAAGTATGAACCTCAAAATCCCACAATGGAATATGGTTGTAATGCATGTGGTTGTGCGTATCGATCAAACCAGGATAGATTGTACCGTTCGTTTCAATCACTGGAACGCCAGTAAGGTCGACATTTTGTGGAATGTTTTGACCAGACCAAACTGCGGTAATCTTCCCATTTTGAACAAGAACGCTTCCATCATTGATGACATCCGATTCACTGTTCATGGTGACGACTCGTCCCTTGAGAAGCATGGATTCTACATAGCCTCCATCACTCATGCCAAAGCAACCGACCATGTTTTGGGCAGCCGAGTACGACTCACCTGGAGCAAAACCCGGAGTGGGGGGAGTGGTACTTCCCAAACTTCCATCTTCGAGCGTGATGTATGAATTGCCGTAGAATATGCCTTCACCGGGATACGCAATCTCGTGAATGAGCGTTCCACTATCATCGGTTAATGAGACACTATCGCCATCAAAGTAATCCAGTTCGATGCGAGACGCGTTTCTGAATATCGAGATATATCCATTCGCAGGGATTATTGTATCTCTAGCAATCTGGCACGGTGCACTTCCTCCGTCTGCTATGTCATCCAAAACCCAGTTGGAGACATTGACCTCATGTGCTGTAGGATTGTGGAGTTCAATGAATTGATCTGAGTTTGACCCGTACTCTCCATCACCGTTCCAATCCACGGCATTGTAACAATTTGAACAGGTATCGTTGTTTTTCATACCATTCGGCGAGACAAGAATTTCCGAGATGATGATTGAGGATTGTGTTCCATCGTCACTGGATGTATCTTCAGACAGTCCCTGCGGTGCAAAAAGAACACTGAGTAGAAGGAACGCGGTGATGCATGTCGCCAGTCTGCTCATGTTGCTCCCTTGCTTATACAGCACATCAACCCGTCGACGCGATGGTTTGGCTGAATGCATGGGCCCATATACTGTGAGCGCTAGGATACACCATGGCAACTGTTGAAATGCACGAGTCTTCGTTTAACGACATCATTGAAGGAAACAACCTCGTAATCATCGATTTTTGGGCAGAATGGTGCGGTCCATGTCGAGCGTACGCTCCTGTTTTCGAGCGCGTCTCCGAAGAGTTTCCCGATGTGGTCTTTGCGAAGGTGGATACCGAGGTCGAACAGGCACTCGCCGGATCGTTTGGAATTCGTTCCATTCCAACAACAATCGCGTTCAAAGAAGGCATCGGTGTCTTCATGCAACCAGGTGCTCTTCCCGAAGAAGCGCTGAAAGATCTCATTATAAAACTCCAAGATTTGGACATGGATGAGGTCCGTGCAGAACTGGAAAGTCGTAAGGATGAAGACTCAGCATAAGGCAAAAAGCGTCATATGTCGGTTTTGAGACGGGTGTTTCAATGCGAAGCGTTTTGTTGATGGCGATTTTTATTCTTCCATCCCTTCTCTCTGGATGTTTTGGAGAAGATCTTCAAAACTTGACCTTTGAAGTTGAAGACGATTATCTTGAACCATGGGAACGATATGGCTCAGGAATTGTTTACGATGATACCGACAGCTATTCCAGAGTGACTATCAACGGTTCCTATGGGTATTCAGAAACTGGACAGTCTGTTTTTGTCCCAGTACCGAGCATTACGGTCGCAGATGGTGGAGCAGGCGCAGCAGGCGGAGCAGTGGTCCATCTCGGTCTTTGGCTTCCTATCATCGAAGGATGTGATTATTCATCGACTGAAAATTTGAGTGATGCATGCAAAGTTCCTGTTATCGCCGAAATCGGGCCGTACTACGATGATGGTGATGTGGATGCCCTTACACCAGCAAATCGATTGGGTCGTATGTTGATTGAGAACTATGTTCCTCATGGGTATGGCGTTGCTCAAGTGTCTGTCTTTGGGACGGGTGAATCAAACCATTGTATGGATTTGATGGGAACCGATGAGCAACGCGGTATTGATGCTGCAGTCACTTGGCTTGGAACACAATCATGGTCGAATGGTAAGGTCGGAATCATCGGTAAGTCGTACGACGGCTCAACGCCTTGGCAAGCTGCAACATTTGGAAATCCACATTTGGCAACTATCGTTCCAATGTCTGGTTTGATCGGCGTCCATGAGTTGATGTGGCGAAATGGAAGCATGGAAGCACGTGGAATGATCATGCACAATGGTGTCTATGGTTCGTTCGGAATCGATGGTGATACGGAAGACAGCCACACACTCTGTGAAGGCTATCTCGAGGGATATGTGAATGGACCAGCTGCCTATCTTAGTGGTGGAATGGTTGACTACGCTGGCAATACGTATTGGACAGAACGCTCGTTCCTTGATCGTGTTCTTCAGAATTACAACGGTTCAGTCTATCTGATTCAAGGTATGCAAGATTGGAACGTCGATCCGCATATGTCCTTCCCAGTTCATCAACAAGTGGCTGATGCTGGAATCGAAATCAAGACTCTTGCAGGGCAATGGGCGCATGATTATCCAGACCGTGTCGAAGGCCATTCTTCACAAGGTGTTGGCCGAGGTGCAGAAGCGTACCCATACACACTACGATGGGATTGGGCAGATGAAATGCTGTACTGGTTCGATTGGTATCTGAAGGGTGAAGGTCGTGCTCCAACGCTCGGTGTTGAAATGCAAGACAATCGAGGCGGATGGCGATTTGAGGAGACCTATCCTCCAATGGATGTTGAGAATCTTGTTCTTCCTGCTAGTGATCTTGCACCAACAGGTTCGACCGTTTCATCCACAAGTACCGTAACACTCAGTTATGGGCCATTCGAAGAGGAGACGCGCATCATCGGAATGCCAACGTTCCACATTGCTGCAACACCTGGATTCAATGGAGGCCATTTGTTCATTGAAATGACCGATGGAACAGGTATGCATCTCGGTCATGCAGTCATGGATTTGCGGTATCATGCAGGTGGTCGAGATGGTCAAGAAGTTCTTATTCCATTTGTATCGGTTAACGCAATGATGGAATTTATGCCGATGGACGTTGTTCTCCAAGAAGGAGAAGGAATCATCCTTACAGTTTCACAGACAGGTGAGGATTATGTTCCATCACCAGCGGCTTCAGGTACAGTCTTCATCGATTGGTCGCAAAGCACGCTCACCCTGCCGTTAATCGACCGCACCTGCGACGACTTATTCCAAGCACCAATGCTCGATTATTCGGGTGATGGCGGCCGTCAATGCTGACCTCAGAACAACGACAAGATGTCACGAAAGACATCTTTTGCATCACCTGATGAGCGTTCAACCAATCGTCGAACAATCAGTTCAGGTGTTGAACGTGCAAGGCAATTGCGTTTTGGTGTTCGGTCGACGATCAACTCAAGATGCTCATCAAGTCCTTTCGCCTCAATTCCATCAATTCTCAAATCATCGTCTCCGTATGCATCGAGAATTGCAGGAGCAAGGTGTGTGACCAAGACCATGCTCGAATTCGATTGTTGTTGAGCAGCACGTAGCATTCCAGCGATAATTCTCGCCCCCGCACCAGGTTCGGTAATGGCTTCAAGTTCATCCGCAAGGATGAGTTTGGGTTGAGCATTGCTGACCACATTCGCGAGGTCGACCAAGGTCGTCTCAAGTGCACCAGCACTTTGTGTCCCACCAGATTTTGCAAGCACGTGCAATGCTTCCACACGACCGACTTCGGCATGTTGGGCAGGAACAGGCAGGCCCATATGCGCCAATATTGCAATGTGGGCAACCAATTCCAGAAGCGTTGTTTTTCCACCACTGTTTGCGCCTGTCAACAGTGCTATCGATTGTTGGTCACCCTTCGGTGCTGCACGTCCAAGTCCGTAACTGACTGGTTGGACATCACCTTCGATGAACAAATGACGTCCTTGTTCAAACCAGATGCCATGATCCACAAGTTCAGGAAGTGTTGCATTGCACTGTATCGCCCATGAAGCAATGCTGTACCACATGTCATGTTCGATAAGTCGTTGAATAGCCGTCTCGCACAGTGGTTTGAGATTCGCAAGTTTCGTTGCCAAGCGAAGTAGATGGTCGTTCCTTCCGTCGTTAATTCGGCGTTCAAGTTCATCATTGATTTTATCAAGCGCACTACGATTCAGCTTCACAGGCCAGTTCGTGGAATAGAGGTCAAAGGGGGCCTGCAGTCCACCGGCTTCGAGATATGAAGAAAACTCAGTTCGGCCTCGTTCGAGAATTTCATTCATCACGTCTTCCGTTGCAGATGCTAGTTTTCGTTGAAAGGTCGCTGCATCTGCCAATGCTTCGAGCATATCTGAACCGCTCAAATCAAGCGTAACAGATTCCATTTCTGCAGCAATTTGTTGATTGAGATCCTCTTCCAACTTTTTCGCTGTACTCCATAACCCGTCTCGGATTTTTTCCATTTCTTCAACATCGCCAGCATCCCCAATCATCGCAAAAACACTGGCAAGTTGCTCCAGCCCATTCGTTTCTTGAAAGATGGCCTCAAGAGCAGGATGCAGTGTCTCTTTCCCTTCATCTCTCCATTGCATGAGGTCGAGAAGAACCTTCAATGTCTTACGATTGTTCGTAAACCAATCGAGCGTATACTCTGGAATCATCACGTCTGACCGGCCAGATTCGGGGAGGACCATCCAACCTGGCGGTAATTCATCTGGCCCGTTTTTCCCAATCCATGTCACGGTTTTGAACACCGTGTAATCCTTCCACGATTCTTGAGCACTCGGCGTTAAAATCCGAACATAGGAATCCCATTCAGGATGCTCGTGTTGACTGACAATGACGCGCTCGTATCGTTGTGTGGGTCTTCGAGTGTAACTCAAATTCTTGAACAGTGTTCGAAGGTGAACAAAAGCTTCGTTTTCCTCATTCGCAAATGACATCATTTGTCGACAACGTTCACGTCGTTCATCAATTTGGTGAAGCGGCATCAGCATCTGCATTCGCGATGAACTCGCAGGGTTTGATGCAAAACGCTGCATGAGAGCAATCAATTGGCCATGCAATTTTTCAGCTTCGTGTGTCGCAAGAAAAGTCGCTTCAGCCCCATTGTATTCTCGGGCGAGAGCGAGTGCACGCTTCACAGAGATGCCTTCTACCTCAGCAATTCGTGAAACATCGCCCGACTCCAGCGTTCGTATCAGTTCGTGGCGTCCACCGAAATGATCGTCCAAGCGTTTCATCAATCGCTCCCCAATTCCTGGTAAATTCATCATCACCATGCGAGAACATCGATTGTCAAGGGCTTTTGAGGATAACCCTTCTCGAACGCTTACTGCTGGTAATCTGGTAGGCTTAACTCAACAGCAAACAACGGGTCAACGTGCGTTGAATCGTGATATGCGACAACAACGCCACCATCACGAAGGATTGCAAGGCTCGCGAAATCGAATCGGATATCGTTTCCAGCCCCAGATGTTGAATCAAGATCGCCTTGACCGATATACGTCAACGTGTCTGGGCTGAGATCTTCGCTGTAACCTCGCGTGTGAAAGACCACATCGACGTCTGGACCTTCACTCGATTGGTAGCGAACGTTGAGCACGAAGAGGTCATGCTCTCCATTGGCTTGGAATTCCCATTCTTCAATACTGGAAGCAGCATCACCGAGTTCGTAGGTGTAATTGTTCCACGTCATCGCACCATCAATTGAGGTATAATGCGTAAACGATGTTCCTGAATTGGCAACACAGTGAATGGTGCCAGTCATGTCGATTTGACAATACTCACTTGGGAACTGGACAGCAAGTTCATTCCATGAGAGCGTGGTATCAAGGAATGCTGCGTTTCCATTGTCAAAGTATTGAGGGAAGAGGAGCCCTCCACTTGGCACAGCAAAGGCCCGCATCTCCTTGTGAGGCTTGTTGACATCCCAGTAGAAGTCCAGTGAGGCGTTGGTGAAATCCAAATCGACCTCGATATCGGGTTGTGCCGAAGAACGGCCTGGGAATTGGATTGGATAATAATTCAAGCCATCGACAGAGATCTGACCGCCTGCATTCTGACTCTGGTGCCAGAAGTTCGAAATCACAAGCGATGCCCACTCGCCGTTTCCGATACTCGACGAAATTGGTCCAACAACTTCAACTTGCCAGCTACGGTCGTAGAAAGGCTCAGTGATGCGATTGTAGCACCATTTCCACTCCATTTCGGAGTCATCGTAAAGAATGGCGTAGAATTTGTCAAGTTTGAGGTCACCTCCCGGATAAGGGAACCACGACATCGAAATGATATCGCCGTTGGTTGCTTGAACTATACTCCCTTCACCAAGGCCTTCAGTTCCTGGATTGGTTGGAACGAATGTTCTGCATTGTAAATCAGGGGTCACGCCAGGAATCCACGTATCCCATTCATGACCACGATCGACGGACCATACAGGGTATTCTCCACCGATGTTGAGAATCGAACCTTGAATGGTTGTGGCGATGTAATGTTCGCAACAATTCCCGCCCTTTGATTCATCAAATACAGCCCACGTCATGTTGGTGCTTTCATTGGTCCTCAAATCGACGGTGATGAATTCTCGTGGCGATTCATGCGCTTGTTCGTCGATGAGGATGTAATCGTCCCATGCTGGCGCTGCGGTAACGTCCGAATCAACGATGGTTTCGCCATCACCAAAACATCCCGCAAGAACCATGCTGCTGACCAGCAAGATTGCGAGAAAGACTCTGCGCATGGTAGGGCTAAACATCGCCTGTTTTCAAATCCTTGCAAAGTGCAATGAAGGTACGAAGGCCTGTAAGCGTATGGCTCCCGAACCATGTCAATGCTTCACCATCGATGCATTTCGTCCATGGTCTCTGACCACCAAGTGCTTCCACAGCATCGCAGATGGCTTCACCCTCTTGTTTAGAAAACTCATGCGGTTCACTTGACAGAAGTAAACCTTCGACGTTGTGTTCAATGATTTGTTCTGGTGATACGACTGGATAGCCATTCCCGTTCGGTTCGAGATCAGGGACACGAAAACCACATGCTTCCAGCAAGGCCCCTGAATACTTCTTGGGCGAGACCGCCATGAGTGGTTCATGCCAAATCATGGGTAGAACAATCGGACCTTCTTGTTGAGGAATGCCTTCAAGTTCTTTACGAATGGATCTTGCAAGTTCGTTTGCTTTTGCTTCAAGATTTAATCGCTCTCCGAGTTGAATCAACATATCGGGTACCTCACTTGGATGCTCGACTTCACTCACAAATGTTTCAATGCCTGCTTCGTTCAGTGCTTCATAGACATCTTTCGGATTTTCTTCACGATCAAGAATCACAAGATCAGGACGTGCATCTCGAAGTTTGTTGATGTTCGGTGTCTTCGTACCACCCATCACCTTCACATCCTTGACGAAGGATTCAGGATGAATGCACCAAGGGGTTCGACCAACGATTTGCGAGGCATCAAGTCCTAATTCTGCAAGGGTGAGCGTGAGGCTTGGTACGAGCGAAATCACCCGCATGTTTACACCTCAAACATTGTGGACACGATACGCGATGGTTGCACCATCAACATCGAACGATTCAGCGTCAGATGGCGATGCTTCCACGCTGAATGCCATGCCTGATGCGCGAGTTTCTTTCGCAATCCATGTACGATCTTCTTCAAAAAGTTCTGGAGCACCTGTCATCCACACTTCAACATCGATCATCGCCTCAATCTCGAGGTTCATGTCCTTTCGCTTGGACTGAATGCGACGTGTGATGTCACGAGCTAGCCCTTTGGAAAGAAGGTGTGGTGTATCTTGCATATCGAGGACCAAACTGACGTGCGAAGCGTCTTCGCCATCACCGACGGTAATGGTTGCAGCCGCATAGCCGTCTCGTTCAGCACGACGAACGTCGATGTCCGATTCAAGGATTTCAACGCCCATGATGGTGCATGAACCTGCAAGAATATCTGCGAGGAGTTTTTCTTGGTCTGGATTGTTCTTGATTTCACCAGCAATGGCGTTAACATCGCCTTTCGCTCTTGGTGCAAGTGCACGGAAGTTCACACCCAATTCGATTTGTTGGAATCGATCGAGATCGGTTTCAACCGAGATGCTTTCCACATTCAATTCCTCACACAACAGGTCATGATATGGCTCGAGGTTCGGACCAGCAACAATCCAACCTTCTGCACATGGAAGACGTTGACGTCGTTGCGCATCGATACGAATTCTTCGTCCAGTTTCAGCCAATTCTCGAACCAGTTCCATCTCGTGTTCAAGGGCGACATCGTGTGGTGGAAGTTGTGCAGTCGCTGCAACAAGTTCGTCGTTCCAAGCATCAGCGGTCGCACCTTCTGTCGAGCCAGGCGTTCCCATTGGCCAGGATGCGGTATGGACGGTTTCACCGGTTAGATTTCGATGAATGGTATCGACCATGAACGGGCTGACTGGAGCGATGAGGCGACACAATGTTGTCAAGACTTCATGCAAAGTGTGTTGACAAGCAAGTTTGTCACCTGATTCAGCTTCGTCCCAAAGTCGTCGACGGCTGCGTCGAACGTACCAATTGGATAAATCGTTGACGATGAAATCCTCAAGTTGTCGGCAAGCTTTGTGGAAGTTCCAATTGGTAAATCCATCATGATAGGCCTTTGCAGTGGTATGGAGTTTGGAAAGAATCCAACGGTCGAGCCGTGAACGGTTTTCAACTGGTGATTGCGATGTTTCTGGATCAAATGCATCCAAAGCGGCATAATCAGCGTGGAAGCGATAGACGTTCCACAATGTCAGGAACATCTTGGCGTATGTTTCGCGTACACCATTTGAATCAAACTTGAGTGGATTCCATGGCGCACCTGCAGTGACCATGTACCAGCGTGTTGCATCCGCACCTTCTCGATTGAAGTGATCCCAAGGGTCGACAATGTTGCCTCTTGACTTGGACATCTTTTTGCCTTCAGCATCAAGAATCAATCCGAGCGAAAGACATCGCTTGTAAGCAGGTGAGTCAAAGACGGTCGTTGAAACTGCAAGGAGCGTGTAGAACCAACCACGAGTTTGGTCAACACCTTCACAGATGTAATCGACTGGGAAGGATGAATCGAATGTGTTGGTTGGATCAAATGGGTGATGCCACTGTGCGAACGGAGCACATCCAGAATCGAACCAACAATCCATGACAAAGGGTTCTCGATGCATTGGTTTGCCATCATCGGATACAAGCGTGAACGCATCGACCACTGGACGATGCAAATCAACGTCACCAGGACATGCGGGGTTCTCAAATCCAGCAGCATTTGCTTTCTCAACTTCAGCTTGCAATTCAGCGATTGAACCGATGCACTTCATGTTGCCATCTTCATCTCTCCAAACAGGAAGAGGTGTTCCCCAGTAACGTTCTCTTGAGATGGCCCAATCCTTGACATTGCGAAGCCATTCTCCAAATCGACCCTCTCCGACCCAATCAGGAGCCCATTCCACGCCATCATTGAATTCAAGAAGGCGTTCCTTGACAGCAGTCATACGAACGAACCATGAATCCATTGCATAGTAGAGGAGCGGGTGATCGGTTCGCCAACAGTGAGGATAATCGTGCAGGTAGGCCTTCTCACGATACAGCAAGCCTGAATCGATTTCCTCTGTTCGTCCGACCAAGATTTCCATGACCGTATCATCACACGATTTGACGTATCGTCCGTCAAGTTGCGGATGGACACCTTCAACGAAGTTGCCTTCCATATTCACTGTATGATAGGCTGGAAGACCAACTTCCATTCCAAGATTGTAGTCATCCTCACCGTACATGACCGCTGTGTGAACAACACCCGTTCCGTCGGTTGTCGTCACCCAATCTGCGGATAGAACGGTCCATGCTGTTTCGGAATCTCCACGAGGAACAGCATTCGGGAACAGCGGTTCGTACGCTTTTCCAACGAGTGCTGAACCCGGAATTTCTTCGATGATATCGACATGATGTCGCAATACTTCACCCATCAAATCCTTTGCAAGAATCAATTCTTCACCGACGACAGCACCGCCCCGACCTTGCCAAGATTCAGGTGCTTCTCGAACACGACATCGTGCATACGTTACATCGGGTCCAACAGCGAGACCAACGTTCCCTGGAAGTGTCCATGGTGTTGTTGTCCAAGCAAGAATCGATGCAGGATCGTCGGCCAACTTGAATTTCACATAAACCGATGGCTCTTCCACTTCTTTGTAGCCAAGCGCCACTTCATGGCTTGAATACGAAGTCCCTGTTTGTGGACAATATGGAAGAACTTTATGGCCTCGATAAAGAAGGTCCTTGTCGAACATTTGCTTCAATGCCCACCAGCATGATTCAACATAGTCGTTGTGCAGGGTGACGTATGGATTGTCGAGATCGACCCAATAGGCCATGCGTTCAGTCATTTCTCGCCATGCGCTTTCATAGGTCCAAACGCTTTCTCGGCATGCATCATTAAATGCTTGCATACCGAACTTTTCAATCGCTTCATTGCTCATCAAATCGAGTCGCTTTTGCACTTCGATTTCAACAGGAAGGCCGTGTGTATCCCATCCACCTTTTCGTTCAACAAGAAAACCTTCCATCGACTTCCAACGACAGACGAGATCCTTGTAGGCTCGGGCAACGACGTGATGAATGCCTGGTTTTCCATTCGCGGTTGGAGGTCCTTCGAGGAAAATGAATGGTGCACCTTCTCTGTTTGAATCGATGGACTGCTGGAATGTTTTCTCATTCTCCCACGTCTCAAGTAACGCTGTTTCAAGCGCAACGGCGTCGAGGTCCCCTGCAGAGCTTGGTCGAACCATGGCCTGCGAAATGCACCTTTGTTTTCAATCTCTCCCTTGTTTCGCAGGAGTCGAATGGACTGACACATTCAAGTCCTTTGAAAATCAGGCAAAGGTATGGCCGACTCCAAGAAGGGACGGGGCATTGCCTTGCTCGTGCTATTTTTGTTCGTCATGGGTCCTTACACGACGTTTGCTCCACCTGCTCCAGATGTCTTTCTCGAAGGCGAGCAGGTCGTTGATTCCGTCTCGGTTGGGACCTCCGTTACGGTCGATGTCCGTCCGGGTCAAGCGAGTTTGACTCCATTTGAGTTGGACCTTCCTTCGAGTTCAGGTGCAATCACCTCATTGGACATGACGGTTCAATCTGCGACAATGGCAAATTCTCAGACTTTGCTTTGGGAGGGGGATTCCGCTTGGAACCACATTGATGCTGTCAAGAACAACACCTTCTCAAACTCAGGTGTTCTGACCGGCGATGGTTCAGCACCAGGATACGATTTCAACAATGGCGCACAAGGTTGGACATTCTCCAACTCATACAGTACTCACTGGACGTCGGGGGTCTCAGGTTATTCCGCATGTGGTCACAACGGCAGTTCAGGAGGTTCTCTGCGGACCTATGCTGGTTCGACCCATGCAACTTCGCCTGCGACCAATCTCGCTGGACGTTCCAACATCCCGTTCCATGCATGGGTGCATGAAGGTCGATCTGGTTGTGGTGAAACACCCGATTCTGGTGAGAATCTTCAGTTCAAGTACAGGACTGCAAGTGGAACTTGGACGACGTTCCACACCTTCCAAGGTGGTGGCTCACAAACCAGCAATTTCCAATATTCAACCACCCTCCCGGCGGCTGCGCTCCATTCAACATCACAGTTTCGAATTCAACAAACCTCTGGTAGTGGAACATGCTGTGATTACTGGTTTGTTGATGATGTGAAAGTTGTCATTCCACCATTGACATCTTGGACCAGTCCTTCGTTTGGATACAATTCTTCCAACAGTTTTTCACTTGCAGAAGGCCCCTATGCTCCGATGCACATCAACGCTGATATCCCCGCTGGTTCGAGTCTCACGTGGACACTGATCGATGCAACCACAGGTGATAACATCTCAGGATTCGAGAACATCGAAGGAACTCGAGTACACCTCGATGCTGTTGATTGGGAAACCTATGGAGCGATGCGTGTTCGACTTCTCTTTGAGGGCTTGGATTCGAGTTCCATGCCTTCTGTTGAGTCAATTACAGCAGGTGGTCTGATCAAGGACACCTTCTCGACCGATCCAATGCAACGTGGCTGGGCAATGAACAACAGCACCTATCTTGCAGGTTCAATTTCATCGATTGCCAATGGCACGGTACACTCGCCATGGTACACCAGCAATTCGCCACTCGCTGGTTATACTGTTGCTGCGACAATGCAGCAGTACGATGCTTACGTACGTCATGACAAGGCCGATCCGTGGACAGCGATTGGCCTGCCGTACTCAGGCCTTCTTGGTGCAAATGAACATGCATTCCAACTGATGTTCATGCACAATTCGACACAACCTGCCCTCCTCGATGAGGTGCAAGTGACGATGTCGAGTGGTCAAAGAATCCACGCCCCGTCGTTGGATATGAACGGTGATGGCTTGTTGGAATGGGGTGACCCTGATGTGCGAATTGGTTCATGGGGCTTCCAGGATCATTTCTCAACCGGTGAACGAACACATCGCTCCTCATTTGGATTCTCTGGCCTTGCTGAAGCATCGGCTTGGATTCCTGCGTCCAATCTTGAGCACTTTGCCGTCTCCATTTCAAGTGAAAATGGAAACATGACTGGGCTTTCGTTGCGAATTGCTGGTTCGACCGTTGTTTCGAGAACCCTCGACAATGCAACAGCATACCGTCTTGAACTCAATGCATCTGAGTTTGCACTCTTGCAAGCAACATTGAACAGCCAAAGCGCATTGTTGAACAACCTTGGCCAAGGTTTTGCACTTGTTGACTTGGAAGTCTATGGAAACGGTATCGCCACATTCTCCAATCTCGCTGCCCCCTATTCGACAGAAATGTCCGTCGTTGCCGATGTTCAATCACCACTCGTTATGGCGGCAAATGCAGCAACTCGAACCTCAAGTTCAACCCCAACAATCACCTTCCCGTTCAGTGGTCACTCGAATGGAAAACTGGTCGTAGAAGTAACCAACATGGGCTTTAGTGATGATGTTGAAGCAGGTCTTGTCACGATTGAGAACGCCTCAAATCCATTGACGCCATCGCAACGGTGGGTTTCGTTGAACACACGGTTCAGCGTGGATACAGCACGTTCCATCTCATTGATTCGATTGGATGTTCAAGGGCAAAACAACCACGCTACGTGGTTGTTGCCAACGGGTGGAGGTCAATCACTTGGACAAGGGGATAGTTCTTTGATTGAATTGAATCCAACAGAGGCCTTCAGTATTACAGAAACATCGACAATGATGCGCGAAGTCACCGTCAAGTTCCGTGTTGAACAAGGCTGGGATGATGAGGATTGGTTGACTGCATCAATGCGACTTGTCCTCGATAACGGTGTCATTTCACGTCCTGGACAGTACATGTGGAGTGGCATTGGAGGTGGGCAAGCGTATGAGAATGATTTGGCCATCAAATCCGTTGAAATTTATGGCGATCATGGCCTTATTGATTCAAGCACCGAATATCTTGCAGCTGGGATGGGATTGAACTTCTCGATCGATGTAGGCTACGAAGGCATTGATGGAATCGATGCGTTTGCGGATGGAGATGCTGAGGTTCAGTTGTGGCAAGGTAATACGATGGTTGCGAATACGACAAGTCTCGATGTAGATATGTGGAACATTTCGGATATGGCGCCATTTTCTTTTGGTGATCTGACATGGACCGTTCGTGTGATTCCACTCAATGGTGGTGACGTCATCAACCAATCAGAATACACGCGTACCTTCAAGATCGATCCAACCGCTCCCTCAGTCATTGATTCGAATGTTGCTTGGTACGACCACCGTCTCGCCTCACCAAGTCAAACGGTTCAATTCCAAATTCTTGATCCTGTTTTGCTCCCATCCGATGTGCAGGTCATGTTGTGGCGTGAATGGGCTGATGACATCGATCTCAATGGCTGGCCAAGCCCAGATGAATACAAAGAACGGTCGCTGATTATTCCAACCGATTTGACACAATCAACAGGTTTGTACACGCTCCTGTTCGATGATTCAATGGGTTCTCAAGGTCAGAAAGTTGCTGGCTATTTGGTTGGTATGGATGCATCTGGCCAGATGCTCGAAGATGGAGGTACTGGTGAGGACGGTGAGCATCTCTTCATGTACCAAATCAACCCGGATGGGCCACCAGAATTGTCTCCTACAGCCATGTCGTGGACAGGTGGAGCAAAACCATGGCTGCATCCGAGCCAGTCTTACACTCTGCACGTCGATATGAGCGAACCAAACGGAGCCTCAGATTTGACCACGGTTGAGATTCAACTTGCATCGAATATTTTGACCTCTCCGCTTTCGTTTACCTGGGATTTTCGAACGGATGCATGCACATCGAACAGCATTCATTTGATCGTTCGTGATTGCAACATGCTCGCCTTGGACGGTAGCAATGCTGGCCCATATGAGAAGGATACGCGTCTTGTTGCGGAGCTTGAACTTGCATGGACTACGCCTGACCTTGGCGATACATTCCGTGAACCGAGCGTGAAAATTGTCGATCGTGCCGGTCAGGAAGTGATTCAGACATTCCCCGCTTTGCGGTGGCGATTTTCACCAGCGTTGATGATTCCACAGGAGACGGTTTCATTGGTGTTAACGCAAGGAACGGTTCTTGATGATGGTGCCCGAATTCCACCAAATTCACCGTTTGAACTCACGGGTGGATTGGTGTTTGAAGCCACGGAAGAAACACCAGATTTCAATTGCAGTGTTGATGTGATGTTTGCTGGGCAAACCTACTCTGCTCAAACCTACGATGGTGTATGGAACGTTGAACTTCGATCACCAGTCACATCAGGGACCATACCATTGACATGGTCCGTTGGCTGTCTACCCTCACAAGGCGTCGATGCTACAGATGAGGATTCTTCGGTCAAATGGATGGTTGTTGATGGACTCGGTCCAGAACCAATCGAAGTTCAAACGCCTCGACCTGGTTCGATTCTATCCAATGAAGAGCACGAGGTCACCATCGTTCTATCCGAAGAAGGAGGTATTGACTTTGAATCGCTACGCCTCGCTTGGTGGGTTGAAAATTCGGTAACGGGCGAGTTTATCCGAGAAGGCGATAGCCCATTTTTGCTTCAAGGAAATGATATCAGTGGACTCAGTTTAGTTGGAACAGGAACGATGGATTTGAGTGTCATTACAGAAGACATGCTCATCGATCGATTCACCGTCTACGTTCTCGTTGAAGGTCGTGACCTTGCCGGAAATTCGGTCCTCGGTGGCGAGGGTCAATCGGCAGGGAATGCTGTCGCATCCTGGGTGATGGAGTGGCGCCAGCCTGAGTTCGAACTCGATACACCTGCTATGCAATACTCTCGATTGAACCTTCGAACAGGTGACTCAACAGCGGTTCAAATCTTTGTGAAGAACGTAGGAACGTTGGATGGTAGTACCTATGCAACAATCTCGGTGGTCCGTGCCGACGGTAGTTCGGATGTCATCCGTCAAACAGACATCGAAGTTGCTGAGGGGGCTGTAGGGACCATCCTTGTCGATTGGGCGCCAGAACAAACCGGCTTGCAATGGATTGAGGTTCAACTTGAGAATGGTGTGAAGGGCAACGGTCCTTCCGTCGATGTACGTCCGAAAAGCAATCCTACATTCGCTGAAACCGTCTTTGGTGATGTAAATCCGGTGTTGGGATCAATCGGAGCCTTGCTCGGACTTTCCATTATTCTTGCATTGCTGTTGATGGCACGAAATGCAACGGTTCGTAGAGGTTCGAGATCAGAATATGAGTGGGATGAATATTCGGATTATCTTGACGAGGATGAAGAAGAGTTCATCGATGATGATGCTGACCTCAATATGGCTGAACCAATTCAGGAATCAACACCTGTCCAGTCGACATCCGCTGCAACAACTGGCCAAGCGGCCTCAACCGATGGTTGGACACAAGGCTCGGATGGTGTTTGGTGGTGGCAAAATCAACAGGATGGTAGCTGGTGGTACAAGGATGCGAACGGAGAAATCCTCCAATACAAATGAAGCATCAATCCTATGAAACTCGTCTACGTGGGATGGTCATGAGCGAGCAAGGTGCAAGCATCATCGCTCTGCTTCAACTCAACCCTACTGTTGGAGATCTTAAGGGCAATGCGGCTCGACTTGAACGATTCATTCAATTGGCGACCGCTTCGAAAGCCGTTGCTTGTGTCAGTACTGAACTTGCGATCTGTGGCTACCCTCCTCGTGACTTGTTGATGCAATCGAGTTTTGTTGAGCGTTCTCAACAAGCAGCCTCTTCCATGAACGTTGAGATTCCGTCGTTGATTGGAACACCAACCATGCCCGATCATGCTCGTGGAAAGCCTGGTAATGGTGTTGTCTTGCTTGGTAATGAAGCACCTGTGAAAATCGTTGCTCGTAAGCAACTACTTCCAACCTACGATGTCTTTGATGAGGCACGTTATTTCGATTCAGACGATCGTCCCGGTATTGCTCGAACCCTCCTCGGGCCACTCGAATTGGGTGTTACTGTCTGCGAGGATGCTTGGCAAGTGGCTGGAGAAACACCTTCGGAATACGAATCGGACCCGATTGAACAATTGGCGGAATGGGGGCGACAGGGTGTGCATTTGGATGCGACAGTGAACCTTTCAGCCTCACCCTATCATACGAATAAAATCCAGACACGTCTCCACGTTGCACGAACCGCAGCAAAGACGCTGAATCATCCCTTTCTTCTCTGCAATCAAATCGGAGGAAACGACGACCTTCTTTTCGATGGACGTTCACTCGTAGCTTGGCCATCCGGTGAAGTTGTCATCGCTCCTTCTTGGTCGGAAGGTATCCTTCTCGTCGATATTGAACAACCGCAATTAGCACGTTGGATTTCATTGGATGATTCTCAACAAGAGCTCCTTCATGTTGCACCAGATGAAACGGTGGAAGGTCGAGAGGATGTTCTCGAAGAACTTGCAGATGCAGTGGTTCTCGGATTGCGAGATTATTGTCAAAAGTCAGGTATTGAACGTATTGTTCTCGGCCTAAGTGGAGGTATTGATTCCGCAGTCGCTGCATGTGTTGCCGCAGAGGCAATGGGTGCTGAAAACGTACTTGGAATCTCCATGCCGTCTCGATTCTCATCCCAGCATTCCATCGATGATGCACAACATACTGCACAGGCGCTTGGCTTAGAATACGCGTGTATTTCCATCGATGAACATCACGCAGGTCTTGAAAAAGACTTAGCAACTATGCTTGAACATGGTGCAGATGTCGCTCAAGAAAACATCCAAGCACGCCTTCGTGGGATCCTTGTGATGGCGCATGCCAATGCACAAGGGCGAATGGCGATTGCTACCGGAAACAAATCAGAACTTGCACAAGGGTATTGCACGCTCTATGGTGATATGGCAGGCGGTTACACACCACTTGGTGATGTCTACAAAATGGACGTCTATGGGCTGGCAGAAGTCTTCAATCGTCGAGCGATTCAGCGTGGACAAGAGCCTCCTGTGAACGACTCGACCATGACCAAACCACCATCTGCTGAACTTGCCCCAGATCAACGAGATGATGATACGCTCCCTCCATACGAGGTTCTCGATCAAATCCTTCGTTTCCATATCGAAGAGGGTCTTGGTGCAAAGGCAATATCGGAGCGTGGATTTGAGCATGCACTGATTGTCTCTGTTCTTCAACGCCTTGAAGCAAATGAGCACAAGCGTTGGCAGATGGCGCCCGCTCCCCGAGTTTCCTCACGTGCATTCGGTCAAGGATGGCGTCATCCACTCGCTAGCAGACATGATTGGCGACGATAGTCGATGAACATAAGAGGATGAAGCAGGACGAGTCATCATGACCGACCAGCATCTCAACATTGCTGGGTACAAGTTTGTTGTACTCGACGATCGAGATGCGTTGCGCCAACCCTTCAAAGCGAAGTGTGATGAACTCGGCTTGAAAGGAACAATCCTTCTCAGTCATGAAGGCATCAACATCTTCGTAGCCGGACCAGAACAAAGCATCGTCGCATTTCGAGCATATCTCTCCAAGGATGAACGATTCGCTGATATCGATTTCAAAGAATCCTATTCCGAACATCAACCGTTTAATCGAATGAATGTCCGACTGAAGAACGAAATCATCTCTGTTGGCCTTCCAAACTTTGATCGTGTTGAACCGGAAAATGGACGAATCCTTCCCAAAGAACTTCACGAGAAGCTCGTCAATGGTGATGACGTCGTTCTCTTAGATACTCGCAACACCTACGAAACACGATTAGGAACGTTTCACAATGCGATTGAACTTGACATCGATACCTTCCGTGCGTTCCCTCAAGCGGTTTCGGAGCTTGAAGACGGCTTGAAGGACAAAGAGATCGTCATGTTCTGTACTGGAGGGGTTCGTTGTGAAAAGGCCAGTGTCATCATGAAGGATGCTGGTTTTACCAACATCAAACAACTTGAAGGTGGCATCCTTGGCTATTTCGAACATGTTGGAGGCGATTATTGGGATGGTGAATGTTTCGTGTTTGACAAACGTGTTGCACTCCTTCCCGATCTAACCGAGACTGGAACGACCGTCTGTTTCGCATGTCGCGAACCACTCACGCCCAAGGAACAATTGCATCCAGCGTACGTACCTGGCGAATCCTGTTCGTATTGCATCGATCGTCGTCAATCCCAAACCATCCACTGATCGCGGATGGATGAGCGAAGGTATTGGTGCAACTCGTGGCCATGCGTGCCATCGTCTGCAACGAAGAGTAAGTGGTTGGATGTTGCAACAAGACGCCCATAGTTTCCAGCATCGGAATCGTTTCCAATCCCACTCCACACATCGAGTACCAAGTCCGCAGTTTGTCCATCAATGGCCCAAAGGGCATGGCCACTGTTCGTCCCTGAATCATCAAGACCTTGTGCGATGACATACAATGTTGAATCAACATACGCCATTGCACGAGGTTGACTTGGACTGATGCCTGGCATCAAATCAACCGTCAGTTTTGTACCAACAATCGTTCCATCTGTTTGACAAATTTCCATTCCAGTATTGCCAAGAACACAGTCAAACCAGATGGTATGACCATTACTGATCACATCGTTGCTATGACCTGGAGCAAGAATGTTCGTACTCAATTCTTGCAACATTCCCGATGTCAGATTGTATGCAAACAACGTTGCATCAGCTCCTCGATAAACGACATCAAAGACAAGATTGTCTCCAAGCAATTCGATTCCAAAAGCTGGAGCCATCACTGAGACAGGTGTCGTAGTTCCATCTTTTGTCATCGATGTTAGCCACTGAAAGCCGCCATCGTGATCGAGTTTCGCTAATTGTCGACCAGTTCCATCACTGGCCGCAACAACAAATCCATCATCAAGGGACAATCCTTGCGAAGGGGATGAATCGCCAAAGGGTTGTAAATCGTAGAGATGGAACGCTCCAGTTGCACTGAGATGCATCATTTCAAGTCCAGCTGAGGCATCTTTTGCAGCAAACCACAAACCGTTCTCATCGCCTTGCAGCAATCCTTGTCCAAGAGACGAGAGTGTCGTCGATTGATTGACAAGATCGGAAGAGGTTGAACTCGAGAACCAAGGTGCCTGCCAAATTGACGTCGTCACACTTCCATTGGTCCACCACATTCGATGACCTTGCTGACCATGCGTGGTAAAGACGGCCCCGTCCATCCAAGGCGTGAATTCTGTTGTCCAATCAATTGCATCAGCAGTTTCCATATCACCGAGCATGGTCGTTCCTATCGCTGTTCCATCGCTTACCCACATCTCTCGACCATGAACACCATCATCAGCATCGAAGAAGAATCTTGGACCACGTTCAGTATCAACTACATGAATTCCAATCTCTTTCCCAGGAATGGCATCGCCTGAAACATGAATATCCATCAAGAGAGTTGGAACATTCTCTTCATCGAGAATCCATAGTTCGCATCCATTTGTGCCATCATTTGTGGAAAACAAAGTAACCATGTTTGATGCCATATTGCTGCATTCATTTGCAAATCCATTCGTGACCCCAATGCTTGAATCGAAAACAAGTCCTTCATACAACTGCTCT
>CEUV01044516.1_pt1 | contig 31524 bp, 15 predicted proteins | sample 356401 | NCBI WGS metagenome assembly CEUV01 (sample SAMEA2622710, study PRJEB7988) | marine metagenome | isolation source: saline water (ENVO:00002010), including
GTTGTTTGGTACGTTGAATACGGTATAAGTTCCAGCTGCGGTAGTGGTGTTTGCAGTACCTGCAGCAACATAAATGATGTCACCAGCGACTAATCCGTGATTAGTTGCAGAAATTTTAGAGAAACTGAATGTGACATCGGGGTCGGTTGCAACCTGAATGTTATCGATCAGTGCATTATCCAAATAGATAACTTTCAGTGCTCTGTCAACACCAATAACCTTAGTTCCCGTTACAATACCAGCATTACCTCCAACAACCATTCCAAGAGTGATACTATCTACACTCTGGTTAGCATCAACTGTGAGATATGAGTTACCAATAACACCGATAACGGGGTCAGAGTTGTTTCCAAGGCTTACTGTGGTTCCAATACCAACATCTGCTCCATGTACAACACCTTGTACAGTAGATGGCATGTTGTTAGCACGAGTAACGTAGTAGCCGTATACGTCACCAGCAGCACCATCGAATGTGAAAGTTTGCTCTGGATACGTTGCAGTAGTACCAGAACCAACCTGAGCAATGGTCCAACGAGAACCGTTAAGAAGGATACCTGTTTGTTGGGTATACGACTGATCAGTTCTGTTATTTACGCAGAACGGATAACCAGTTGTAGGTGCATAACCGTATGCATTGGTGTTACCTACACCATATGGTTCAAAATATGCGGTTGGCGAAGGTACGTCAGACTCCGCTGGGGTGGTGTTCGATGTGAACAGTTTGAGAACAAGGTTTCTGGGGGACTGATCACCAAGAGTAGGAACGTGGTTGTTATTTGCAACCAAGTACCTTAGTGATTCAAGTTCTCCAATATTGGGGACTAATAGTGCCATTTAAAACAACTCCCTTCTTGGCTACAGATGAAATAACTATTGTTATTTATAAATTTAATTTCAAAGAGATTAGAAATCTCCTGATATTACTGACCGAAATGACTTCAAATTGCAGTATGTCACCCGATCGGATTATATTATCCCAATTATTTAGGGTATCATCTCTGACAATTTGACCATTACTTATACTGATATATTGACTATTTGTTATGCTATTGCTTGTTGGAAAGGATGTGTAATCCGATTTTTTAATATCCACCTGAACACTACCAATTTGATCCGACATTATTTGAACGTGTTCAATAGTGCCCGTTACATCTAATGTAAGTGAACCTTTCAAACCTGTATTCATATCTGCAGATCCAGAATCTACGATAAAATTAACTGTTCTGGTTAGATCAGCTGTATACTGTAAAGCAATAATGAATACATCATCAGTTGAGGTAGGTGCAACAGCAAACTGTATATTACTACCAGAAATATTATAATCTTCAAGTGGTTCTAGGACCAAATTGTTTTTAACAACTATAATTTGTTGATCATTTATAGGAGCATAGACATTGTTATTATGAGTTAGTGCAAATAATGTCTTTGATCCATCGAACTGAGAGTTCAGATGATCCAGAATAAGATTGGCATTCTGAATAGATTTTGATGGTATCTCATAATTGACACCAACATCATATTCTGGACTTTGATCTACCGATACTACGTATTCTGCCATCAGACAACACCTGGGGTTACTAGAACATTACCTTGAACAGCTCTTGTTCTATAATCGTTCGTGGACACCAAAATTAGATCATAAACATAACGACCACCTTCAATTGCACTTGAGGCAGTGTATCCCATAGAAACTTTTACCTTTCCCTTCAAACGATCTGGAAAAGATACTGTCAGTGGATACGCAGTTGTTGAGGATGGGTGTTTTCTTATGGAAGAGATTCCAGTATAACCAGTAAGATTCAAAGGTGCATTGTTAAATGCATTATTAATGGTAAAAGTGGCTTGAAAGTCAACACCCTGCTCAAGAACTAGATTTACATTCCTTGCCGCCATTATTAGAACTTACAGTTTTAGTTATTTATCCAATTTATTTAAGACCAGTTTTAACATGTCTTTTAAATCTTCCACATCCGACTTTAATTGTTGGATTTCTTCTTTTTCACTTTGTTTTTCTTCAAGTTCTTTTAACTTGAGTTTTTTTGCTTCCATATAATTATTATATTCAGAGTCGGAGCAATTTACGATTGCTCCGCTGTCTAAACGAAATAACCCAGGAACGTCTTTAACTGGTCGTTTTTCCATATTAAGCAGTTGCGATAACTCTGAGATCACGAATCAAGGGAACTTTTGCCAAATTAGTTCCATTCATAACGATTTTAACTTGGAATCCATTAAATAGGGGGAGATTTTTCGCAGTATATTCATAACTCCTAAAATCATCATCAGTATTAGAGAAATCGACGATCTTATCTGGTAGACCATCATTATCTGAAGTACTGACTACATTTCCATTTGCGTCAAGGTTCTTATAACCAGGGAACAACTCGTAGGATTGATTAGATTCATCAGTATCTGTTCTAAACAGTCTGTAAAGAACTCTGATATCATTACTAGAATGTCTATATGCATCAAAGAATACTTTCAAATTATCAGATCCTTTTTCAAGTTTAATAATCTTGGTAACATAAGTTGCTGCACTTGGATCTTCTGTCAAGGAGTTAACTCTACCATCAGTAGAGAAATTCGTGATCTTAGAGTTGATTCTATTTGTGGTCAAAATAGCATTGACTCTATCCAAGTCGATCATTGGAGAAACTTTTGGATCAGTGGTTTCAAGAGCAACTTCAATTGTGAATGATTTCTTACCAGGGAAATCTTGTAGATGTTCATCTTCATTGACTTTAGAACAAATTATTCTTGGAGTCTCGAAGAAATTAGTACTCTCTAAACTGATAGGTTCAAATCCTTGATCATTGAATGATATTTGAGTAAGATTGTCGGGAGAACCTCCAGAGAAAGTTCTAACTTTCGCAGAAACTGTAGTTCCTTCAGGAATTGCAGTTTGTAAATTAGGAGTTAGAGCATTAAATGGGATGTTTTGAGTTGCATGTGGGGTTCTATTAGAATTCTTAAGTGATAGTTGATCATAAGAACCACACTTCTTATCTTCATTGAAGAATAGAACTGGGAATGAATTGGCATTTCCAGTAGTTCTATCTGTTCCAGACTCGGATGCATCAATCTTAATATGATAAGAATCCATGTCAATTGGGAATAGTGAGTGATTAACTTCGGAAAAATCATGTTTTTTATTGATTCTTCTAAGAGAAACACCATTCATTTCATACTTATACACTGGTTCATTGATTGAGTGTTCTGCAGAAATAGTATTATCTTGTGCTCTGCTGATTCCTTGTAAGGAATTTGCAGCAGTATTTACTCCAGTATATTTAATGATTTCATCATCAATAATAATATAACCAGGATTTGTATTATCGACTGGAATATTTTCAAAACTAGTGAAAATGCCGACATTTTCTACAACCAAATCTCCAGTTGATGATGGAGTATACTTTGCTTCAATCTTTGATGGTTTTTGATCTGGTTGAATTCCAGATAGAGTAACAAAGTTATTAACAGAATACATTCCGTGATTTGAATGACGAACTTTAAGATGAAGTCCATCACTTAGAGTTTCTGCATACTTAACATTTGATGCACCACTGATATTTGCAGTTCCACCAGTACCAACATAGAATAGAGTGGATGAAGCATCAACTGCAATATTACCTTGAACTCTATCAATGATTAGTGAGTTAAATGCAGAGATAACGCCAACAGTATTTGGAATTGATAGAATCAAATTCTTACCAAAGTTTCCAGTATCTGCATAATCTACTGTCAAAGAGTCACCAAATGCATAACCAGTACCACCAATCGATACTGTAGCAGCAACTGCAACACCACCATTGACAGTAACTGTTGCTTTTGCACCACTACCTTTACCAGTAAGAGAAATCAGATCTACATTAGCATAGGTAGTGCTTGCAGAAGTAAATGCAGTTCCTGCATTAGTAATGGTTAAATCACTACTGATACCAATAGCACCTACAAGACTTCTTAGATTTCCAGAGAATCCAGGATTACTTTGTTGCAATACTTTAACACCTGGAGTTAAAGCTCCAGTTTCCGCAGTGGATAGACTCTTAGCGATACCTACGAGAATAGATTTAGAAGTAGTCTCCAGTGGATTCAGATCGAGACTTGCAATTTGATTATTACCAATATCAAGATCTGGATTGTAAAATCTTGCAGTAGAAGAACCTTCAAAGAATTCTGCTCTATATGCAGTCAACTTAAGATCTTCATATTGTGCAGGATCCCATGTTGCACCATTCTGAGATTTAAATAGGGAACCTAATAGTGGTTGTTGTGCAACAATAATTTGTTCAGATTCTGCCTTATCCAAGGTAGAAACATCTACTTCACCCATTCTCGAAATCCAAACATTATATTCATTAGATGCAGATAGGAGAACGAAACAATATGCTTGGTTTGGTGCAAGATAAACTGGAGATGGGAACTCAAATGTAGTTGGTACACTTGAATCGTTGGAAACACTAACTTGATCTGGAGTTAATACAGTTTCGCCAAACGGAACAATTGTTTGAGTTGGCAGACCAGTTTGCATTGTTCTGATCTGACAAGTAACTGGAAGACCTGCAGTATCAACTGTTCTGAAGAAGAAATCTACCTTAGAGATAAAGATACCATTTGTATCTGGAACTTCAAATGATTGTGCAAGTGGGTCAACCCATCTTCTCTGAGTGGTAGTTCTATCTCTGAAGGTTGTGCGAGCTCTCTGTCTAGTTCTCGAACTAGTTCTAGTTCTTCCCTGAGTTTGAGTATTTCTTTCAACATCTGCATTTCTCATTCTAAGGGTTAGATTCTCCACATTTTGTAGAGTTCCAGAAGCACTGTATGTGGTTTCTGCTTCACTATCCTTAGTGCCAACAATAGTTGACTTGGTTTTACTAGAAGTTAGAGAGAAAGTCTTCGTTCCAGTACTGAAAGATGGTGTAGATGAAAGAGTTGGGTCTGGTAAGAATAGAGAACCAATAATAGTTCCAGAATTATCAGCTTTAAGTCTTATTTCTTTAATTTTCGCAACTGCACCACTGGATTGACCTACAAGTTTCATATCCTTCACAATATATCCATAATAACCAGAAGCAGATTGAAGTTCCAAACCTGCAGTATCAATGTTTAGAACTGAAGAAGTGGTTGAATATGCTTTTGGTAGAATTTCACCAGTCTTGTATGGATTCTGTTTATAAGTTTGACTTGGTGCGTTATAAGGACCATACTTATGGTCTGCTTTTGCAACTCTAACTCGTACTGAAACAGCACCACTATTACCAACAAGAACTTCACCAACTTGGAAAGTTCCAGATATCATTTCAATTTCAATGAGTTTGGGGATAACGTACTTGGACATATCCACATTATCGAAGAATGGATAAACCCTACCATTAGGTTTCATTCTTCTTGCAATAAATTCAATGTTTCTACTTCTCATTGTATGAATAACTTCAGTAGAAACAACTCTGTCCCCTAGATTTGTAGAGTCAAATCTTTCAGTAACTTTAAGTTGAGTACCAGTTCTCTGTTGTCTTCTAGTAGTAAGAGTTGTGGTATTTGTAAACTGGATAAAGGTATCTCTCCTTGTAGTTCTAGTCGTCTCTAGTCTACCTCTACTTCTTCTAGGTCCTCTGGTTGTAGTTCTACCAATCCTTCTACTATCAATCCTAGTTCTAGTACGAGTTCTTCCCGTTACCTGTGTTCCTCTCCAAGTTGTATTCCAAGAACCCCACTCTACAGGAGCTAAACCAGTATTACTATCAGCACCAGTTTGCTGCATAGTTGTCTTGTAATTGCCTTCAATGTCTGCAGTTCTCTTGGTTTTTTTAGTTTCAATCCAAGTATCAGTTGCTGGATTAAGTTCAATAGCACCAATCCAGTTAACAACATGGAAAGGATTAACGTTTTCGGATCTAGTAGCAAATTTATTTGCAAAGTAAACTACATCATCATAGTTTAAACAAATAACATCACCTTTTTTAATAGTATTAGGAGTTCCAAGATCTTGAACAAATCTAAGATCGGCTGCTGGATCTGGTGTTCCAGATGAACCAATAACCGCTTCAGATCCGAGAAGTAAATCAACAGCAGTAGTATAATGAGTTGGTCTTAAGTGACCTTCAAGAGTGTCAATAGAACATCTGTAGTCGGATGCAGCAGTCTCGCCACCAAATACTGATCTAAAGTTATCAACAAAGAATCCAGACTTAAATCTATCTAAACCAGTCTGAGAGTCTCTGATGGTTAAGTTTTTAGTTTCAGTTTCAAGTAAAGAAAGTGCAGTATAATTTTCAACAGTTGTAAGTCTATCTTCAAGTTGGGAGATATCGATCATTCTATATCTCTTATGTGGAGTAAGAACTACTTCCACATCATCAGTTTTAAATACATATGGTGGAACTGTAATAGTTCCCACATCCAAAGACCCATCAATCACTTGAGGTTCCTTAGGTTCTTTAGATGGTACACCTTCCGCTAGGAAGAACTCACCATCTTTATTCAGATAAACTCTATCAATTCGACCAAGATAGAAATTATAATCTAAGTTAATTGCTTTATCAGATACAAAGTTAAATGGTGAGGAGTTTGTAGCCTTTGCAAAAGCTCTTGCATTATATTCAAATGGAGATCTTGTAGCGGTAGCTACATCAAATGGCACAACTCTTGGTCTAACATCAATAATATCACAACCTGCAACTCCATCTTCTAAAATAGGAATTTCCGACTTATATCTTTGCTTCTCATAAGAATCTACGGTTACGAAGTCGCCAGGATCATCAGCATTTAGAACATAGTGATTAAAAATAATTTTTAACTTTCTGGTTGGCGGAGCACTATCGCTGTTTCTTTCTAGGAAAGAGTAATCACAGAATTGTGGTTTTTGATTTGGAACCAAACTAAAGTTTGGAAGAATATCTCTATCACCAACAGAAATTGCAGAAACATTTGCGGTAACTTGCGATTCTGCAAAAGTTACTTTTTCGTCTACCTGGAAAGACTGCTCGTTTAGATAAACAAAATCTACTTGATTTGTTGCGTTATTAACAACAACTGTAGCAACCGCTCCACTAGTTTCACCCCTAATATACTCGCCTTTTATAGTATTGAGAATATTAGCATTGAAGTTGGTTAGTGTGAGTTTTGGTAGTTCTGGTTCATTCTCGTCATTAGACTCAAATACAGCAAGAACGTCCTGAACATCTGGTACATTAAGAGAAATTTGTTTATCTTGAACTCTAGTTCCAAATATTTTACCAAAAGTAAGACCATCTTGGAATGAAGTGGTTGCAGTACCAGAACCTTCCTTAGAAGACTTATCTACAATCAATACGGCATTTCTATTATATACTTTACTCTTTGGAGTAAGATCTTTCTTCTTGAAAGTTACTGTTAATCTTGCAGAACCACTAGCCACACTAAGATCTTGTAACGTAATAGTTCTACCATTTACAGTCAACTTACTATTATCAAGACTTTCAATTGCACCAGTGCTAGTATAAGTAAGGTTATAATCCTCCTCATCAAATGGTTCCAGAGTCATACTGTTATCAGTTTCAAGAGTCTGATTTAAACCATTACCAGAGATGGTAACATCATATGCCTTTCTGACTACAATATTAGACTCCGATAGGTTAGTATCAGAAACATTGATTTCTTCAAGAGGTGCATAGAGATATGCTTCATTAAGATTAAATTCCTGAGGAACTAGTTTTAAAACATTAGTTACTGTAATTGTACCACCAGGTAAAGCACCATTAGAAACTCCAGTGACCGATGTAGTAGCACTTACTGTAACTGTTTTTGCAGATGCACTCACGGCAGTTACTTTGTTAAAAGTAGGTACAGTATCGCCTTCTTGTGCATATGCAACAATATCACCCGTTTGAATACCTACACTAAATGTTTGATTTGGTGATTTAATTACACCACCAGAAGTAATACTAAATTGATCTCCTTGAGGAGCAATAGCAATACCTCTGTTCAGAAGAACATCTGCAGTGAATGCTGCGGTGCTAGAATGAAGTTGTTTAACATCATTCATGCTGTAATCTCTTACATCTTTAATGGTTCTGGAATCATCTTCACCATTAATTTTAATCTGTTCGTTAGGAATAAAAGTACCAGATACCTGATACAATTTCAATTGGTTGCTTCCAGATACTGCTTCTACAAGGTATCCATGAGCACTACTATTCTTACCTTCGATATAAGCTGGTAGTGTTAAATCAATGGTAGAGTTAAGATTGATATAATTATAAGTCTGTACGTCGTATAATGATACTACGAATGGAGTAGCATCATTTTGATAATCAGCATTTTTGAGTTTTAAATCATAAACTCTTGCAACACCAATTTCGAGACCCGCTGCAGTTCCCCCACTTGCAGTTCTTTCCGAACGTAATGAAACTGTTGACGTTGAGAATCCTACTGGTAGAGAACCATGAACATTATTCAGTTCAAATTGTCTACCCAGAGTGAATGGAATACTTGAATTTTCTTTTAATTCTGTAGTTCTGGCTTTAGGTACATCAAGAGAGGTGGTGCTAATTGTTTCTATTTCATATCCTCTAACATATGCTTTACCTGGGGAAATTTGTAAAGATATAAAATCGTCAGAAGGAGTTATTCCAGATTGTGTTTGTTGATTTGGCAAATAAACACCATCATTTCCAATTTGATCATTTAGAGATTCTTTTACTTCAATCGAGAAAGGAGTTACATAATAGTGACCCGATTCATCATATGTTCTTCTAGCTAACTCATCATTAAGAATATTATATGGATTATCTTTTACAAATTTTTGAACTATACCATTTTCAATTCTCAATAATTCAATAAAATCCTCATCATTTAGATCATCTAAACTCTTTTTAATTAGAGTTGTAGTTATTTTTAGTCTATCTGCACCTGGTGCAGCAAAGTTTGAGAATCCTCTTGCATTATCAAATAGATCTGGATTCTCTGTAGATGCAACCGTAATTTCTTCATTTATAAAGAGACCAACCCTATAGGAAGGAGTATCTCCATATTGATCAAGAATTACTTCTTGAGCAGGAACATTTACAAAAAATCCTCTAATAAAATAGACACCTTCTGCAATTTTTGCAACAGAACCCTCGCCGACTGAATCGGTAAGAAGAGTAGTAGCAAAAGTAGACTCAGATCTAATAGTAGATAGTGAATACTTTACGTCTTGAGTAACTACAAGATTTTCACCAGCATCAAAAACGGTTTTTTGATTTCCATTAACACCCTCATCATTCTCACTGCCAGTTGAATATTTTACATAAAGAGTTGCATTTCCTCTTTCAGATGTATTTGAGGTAATGTAATTTACAACTTTTGCCTTGACACCACTAATTTGGCCTTTGATTGTTTGACCAACCAAAGCATCCAAATAAATTTCTACTGGAACTCCTAAGTGGTTTGCATCAATTTGAACATAAAAATAGTCTGGGTCATATGCAATTTGACCAGGAATTACGACTGATCCTTCTTTAAAGAAGTGTTTACCAAACTGTTCTACTTGATCTTGTAGAATTGACTGTAGGGTAGTAAGTTCTCTTGCCTGAATAGGAGTTCCTGGCTTGAATAAAACCCTCTGATAACTATTTGACGCATCAAAATCGTCAAAGTATGGAGAAGCGTTTAGATTGATATTCTGTGCCATGTTGATTTAGAACTCCAGTACAACTTTGATATCTTCTTTTTGGCTAGCGGATCTAGGGATTGGGGCCCTGTTATCTATGTAGATTAGTTCACCAGACTTTTTATTAAATTCTGCAGATCCAATACCAGCTACAAAGTCTAGACCTAATTGGTATATCTTATTATTTATTGAGGTAGTAATACCTTGGAATGCAGTATCAATCGATAGAGCCGGTCCTACGATGGAATTACAATTAATTGTTACACCATAACCTGGTTCTGGTGATGAAGTGAATGGAATAATTTTGAATCCAGATTCACTTGACGCTAGACCTGTTGGTTGATAGTACTTAAGAACACCAGTTGTTTTATCCCAAGAAGCAACAAATCCAATAGCAGTAGATCCAAGACCAACAGTCTGTTTAATAACAGAATCAACGGCATATGTCGTTGCTGTAGTGACACCAGATAACTTAAGGGCACCAAGACCACTAACCATATTTTGACTTAATATCTCAGTATTGCTATTTGGAATAGTTGGATTTTTCAAAATACCAACTCTAGCAAAGTCATTCCCGAGAATGATATCTGGATTAGTTTCAATCGTCTCATATCTCGAAAAGAGAAGAACTCTATATGCACCCAGTTCTCTATAAACATCATGACCATGACCTCCCTTCGGTGGCATGATTACGCTAAATTGTGCAAATGAAGTTGTTCCAATTCCTGTATTTGCTAAGTTAGCAAGTGATTCTCCAGCATTTGATTCTGGAGCACCAGGATAAAACTGAATGGTTCCATAAGTGTAATCTTTACCACCATCAGTTACAAATACTTCAGAAACCTTTCCAAAGGAATCGATAGTAATAGTTGCTTTTCCTCCAGTACCATCACCTAAGATTGGTACGTTTGAGAAAGATGTGGAAATTGGCTGATAGTTGGAACCTCTATTATCAATAATAATTGTTTCCACTTTACCGTCAACTGCATTATTCTTAGTAGATGCAGTTTCAGTGGAACTACCCCAATTCTCAGGAACTGGAATATATTCGATAGAGTCGAACTTTACAATTTCGGATGGTTTGATAGTAAACAAATATTTCCAAATATAACCGTCACCAGAAGTACCTGCAGCTCTTGGTTCTAAATCGATGAAATTGGGTACATCGTATGATGGTTTTCCTGCAGGATTTTCTGGATCAGTGCCATTCTGCAGACAAATATAAACTCTCAAATCATCGTTAATAACATAATAATTTGATTGATATAATGAAGTTGCTTCATTAACTGGAGTTCTATTATAGACACTGTAATCGTGTCTATACATTTCATATGTTGTACCCGAAACCCATTCAATCTTTCTACAAAGTCTTCTTACGTCTTGCGACGTAATTTGTTTCATTGCAATAATTGATTGCTTGATTTCGTTTTCTTCTTTAAATCCATCTAATGGAGATGGAGTATTAGTTGGCCAATCTGATGTGCCACCTGCCTGCGGTTCCAAGGCATTGGGCATACCAATGAACGTATAATACTTATCAGTAGTACTCGCAGCGCCGGTGATGTTCTTTACGAAATTCTCGGCGTTAAGAATCCTAAATTGATCCGATATAATTGCAGGCATTTTAGAACAAACAGGGGGTTTCCTTCTTAGTATTTATTGAATTAAATTGACCTAGATCTGTAAACGAATGGAGCAGTCTCCAATCCAACAATTCCTTGGTCTCTATCAACTGTAAATGACTGGGGTTTTCCTAAAATTCTATTTCTAAAGTCGTAGATTTTACCCCAACTATAGTGTCCATAGAATCCATTGGTATTGACTCCACTAACGTCAGCACCTCTTTTGTAAACTTGGATAGATTCACCAGCAACAGAAGCATCGTTGCTGTTAAAGTTGCATGTTACAGTAACAATACCCGCCTGGGCGGTTGTTACGTGTTCAACTCGATAGACACCATCAATGAATCCTTGTTCGGTACGCATGATACCGACAATAGAATCTGGATAATTAGCCATTCCATTTAATCCATCCAGCGTAGTAATTCCAACTAATGTACGTCCAATTGCGACGTTACTATTCTGAATTACAAAATAATCACCCTTAGAAAGTTGAGAATAAGATACACCGAAGGTATTCAGTGAAGAATAACCAATTCCAAGAGCACTATTGTCATAAGTTTCAGACTTGAGAACAAATTCCATCTTAGGCGTCGTGGTTCCAAATCCAACGGTTCCTGCGCCGAATGTATTAATTCCAATAATTGTACCAAAATCACCAACTGCTTTAATGGAATCAATTTTCTCTTTCTTAATACGTGGACTTTCAACCAATACAGCTGGTGGGTTATCTTGAGAATAACCAAATCCACCATTGGTAACAGTAATAGAAGTTATAATTCCACTAGTCTGGGATGTTTCTCCAGTTGCTCTATTGAACACCTGATCAGAAATTATGACTGTAGAACCAGAACCAACTACAATGTATCTACCATCCACACCATATTCTGGTGCAAAAGAAAGATCTTTCAAAGTGTTTGATCCAACATTTGCAACGTCTCTTTGAATCCAAGTTGATGCATCGAATGAATAATATAGATCACCATTTACATCAATTGCAACATAGATATCTTGATAATCAACACTGACAATCTCCGTAGTTAAGTTCGTTGCAACTTTTGTGATCGTCGAGAATTTATCACCTGTAGCAATAACACCACCAGATCCACAAATTACATATTTACCATTGGAGTAAATAATCTTATTCAGATTAAATCCAGCCAATCCTGCGATTCCTAGAGATGAATAAATTTGACCATTGGGAGAAGTCAATACAGTTCCATTGTTTCCAACTGCAATAATACCTTCACCAGTTGCAACAACGCTGTTAATACTCTGAATGGAGTTAGAAGTTACACTTATAAATCTATCAGTCGAAAGTCCAGTTGCACTGAAGATGGATCCAGCAGTTCCTACTGCAGCCCACTTATTCAAGAAAGGAGAATAAACTACATCATTGAAAGATTGACCAGATTCTCCATATGTACTATTAACAATGTTTACAATTCCCTGAGCGGGTATTGATCTATCTTCCTTGAGTGCCATGGTAGTCCAGGAAGTATCAATGGTTTGACCATAACCAATAGATCTTCTAATATAACCATATTGACCAACAACCATGTAAACATTAGTTCCACCAACTGCAACTGAGTTGAAAGTGATTGTATGACCAAATCCAAGAGTATTATCAAACCAAACGTCAGAACCAGCACTAAATGCATATCTGGATCCACTACCAACTATAATCGATACATTGCCCTTTTCAATGGAGTTAAACGTAATAGTGGTAGAACCAATTCCAGAAGTTGTCTTCCAATCATTGATTGGGTCTTTTGATTTAATCGCAGTAGAAGAAATATTAATAATTGGACTATCAGTATAAGCGTATCCTACACCAGCATCATTAATAACAAAAGAACTGATAGTTGAAGCACTGGAAACAACTGCAGTTGCGATTGCTACTTGAGTTGTTCTATCTTCTACTATAAAAATATTTCTATCATCTTCTGAAATTGTGTCAAGTTCACTGAAGATTGGGAATGCGTTGTCAACATAAACTTCAGTGTCAGTAAGTTTTACATCATTAATTACTCTTGCATTTGGAATGACTCTTCCAGAAAGTCCTGGTCTAGATTTAGAAATGATAGAACCATTAATAATTCTATCAAACTCTTGTTTTTTCCAGGTCAAAGGTCTAACATTATCAGGATTAGTATCAATACCAACACTTGCGTAAGAGAATGTATCGAATTCGTCAGATGCTTTAATATCTTTAACAATTCTTTCAAATTGGTCTCTATCAAAAGGATCGTTTCTGTTCTCTGCAATAATAACACCATCACCTCTCTTAATGCTTTCTGGTGGGATTACAGTTTCAACATCAAGACTGGATCCTCTATAGAACATGACAGTACATGTTGAGTTTGGTTTTGGAGCCTCAGTGAAGATAACTCTAGATCCACGGAAGTTGTATGCCTTTCTAGGTTCTTGAAGAATATCGTTAACATAGATGAATAGATTATTTTCAAGAACCAGATCAGAACCATCTAGTTTCTTAAGACTTACGATGTCCGTAACTCCGTTCTCAGTTTGAGTTAGAGTAAACTTCTTCCTGAATCCATTGAATTGTGATGAGAAATCATCAAAGAGGATAAACTGACCAGGATAGAATCCAGCAAACTTATCCGTCTGAACTTCTTCCACTGTAATCTGGAACTCTTCAAAGGAACCTGCATTTGGATCTTGAATCAATCCAGGAACAATTAGTTTATCGCCTACCTTGTAAGCTCTTCCGTGATCATCGATTTCAAAATCTACAATACTTGAACCAACTCCTATCTTAACTTTTGCAGTTGCCTCAATACCAATACCAGTACTTACACCAGCGTAGTGGAGATCCATATTTGAATATCCAGTTGGTTGAGTCACAAGGAGAGAAACTGGAGAAGATGCACTGTAACCAGCACCAACTTCACTCACAATAAAGGAAGTTACAGTACCACCAGCGCCCAGGACTGTAGTAATAGATGCCGCAGTTCCAACGATAGACGATGCAATACTTACTCCTGGTTTAAATTGATATCCTCTACCAGAACCAGTCAACTTAACATCATAGATTGTTCCTGGTTGACCCGTATAGTCAAGAGTGCTCAATGATTCTTCCTGCAATACAAAGAACTTGTTATCCCCAAAGAAACAATCAGTTGGATTATTGGGAGCAGATTGAGATCTTACATAAGATGCTGTTCGTACATCACCAGGAGTAGATAACTTATATTCAAGTACAGCATCGAGGGTTAAATCGACGAGATACATGTAAGTGTCATTGTGAGCAAATGTAATTCCCCTGGGGTTGTCCAATGTTGGTCCACCAGCAAACTCCGTGACACCATTTGAACCATCAACTTGAACATAAGTACTCAGTCCAACATTATAAGAATCAAGATCCCAAGGAGTGTCCAATTTAACCTGGACAATACCATTCAGTTCGAGTACATAAACATAAGATCCTGTGGAAGAAATACCAAGCCCTCTTGGGGATATTGGCCCACTCACTACTGGGTCCTGAATGGCACTAAGATCAGCAGAAGAAACTGTGTTCGTAGAAGTTCCTACATTTGTCGTATAATCATATGGAGTTGCAAGAGTTATTTTCTTAATAGAGTCATTTGATGTGCCAGTGAACCACAATTCAGTTCCATCATCATTGAATACCATACCATGTATACCACCATCATGATTGAAAGAAACGGAAGTAATTCCAGAAACACTATCAATTGCCCATGCGGTTGATAAAGTACCAACAAAAATTGCATCAGGATCACCAGTCTTATCACCAACAAGGAATTTAGTACCGTCAGCACTAAACGTTAGTGCTTGTCCGTCTTCAGCGACTGTAGAAATTGAAGTAGTTACTCCAGAAATACCATTACCAACACTTGCAATACCAGATGCAGCCAGAGGTGTTTGATAACCAAATCCAGTGGTGATTGCAACCTTAGAAATTCTACCTGCACTTGGAGTTCCTGTGAGGAATCTCAAAACGTTTGCAGAAGATCCATCAACAGTGAAGTCTTGTCTAGGACGTTGGAATACATTGTTGATAAAGACAAAAGGATTGTTATTGATATCAGTTCCTTTGTTTACATCGTTATATGCTGCAGTAGTAGTATCACCTTGAACCTTAAGAGTAAATTCAGTAGCTGCGATACCAGTAAATGCAAGGGAAATATCATCAAATACTACATTCTGATCTTCAGTCTTATCTGGATCAAATCTTCTACTGAATGCTCTACCATTAAAAGTAGATCCCGTTTCAAGACCAACTGGACCAATTTTACCGTAAGGTGGAGTAGTGAAGAAGATGGTATCGCCAACAATATTGTAATCGCCACTCATAATTGTGGTAGCAGCACCAACGGTATATGCTGCACCCACCGTACCAAGATAGTTTCTCTCGACCTCCAAGATATCGGTGCCTGCCGTACCAACAGACTTAACTAAAATGTACTCATTATCAATATTGATAATATCATCAGTGACAAGTGAATTAATACCAACAGCGACTTGAATTAAGTTCGTTGACAATCCAACAGCTGATCCAAGAGTAATTTCAAGATTCTTTCTTCTGAGTTGATTTTGAACAATACCGTCAATTGCAATACTGGTGTTTGGATTAGGATCTTTAAGTTGAATAGTTGCAGTTCCCAGACCGACAGAAGTAATATCAAAAGGAAGTGCAGTGGATAATCCAGATAACTTGAATTCCGAATCACTTTGTTTGAGTACGAAGACTGTATTTGGAAGGGTATTTCTTCCGAGAACACTTGGAATAAAAGTAATATTATCACCAGGAGCAGCGCCACCAAGATTTGCACCAGAAATAGTAACAATACCAGTATTGGTATATCCAGAACCACCCTTACTTACGGTTACATCCAGAATTTGTCCAGTATTATTTCTAGTGATAGTAAAGGATGCACCAGTACCAACTACAGAAACACCAGGAACATTTGTGTAAGTATTGTTAGCTTCAGTTTGAATTCCACTAGGTCCAACAGCAGTTACTGTAAATGTATAGTCATTTGCAGGAGAAGATCCATTAAAAAATGTACCGCCAATTGTTACAACTTCACCTACACCGAAGCCCTTACCAGCTTTTACAAGTGATCCAGCAGTAGAGATTGCAACTCCACTTGAAGGATCATATGTCACGATAACATCAACTACAACTCCTTCGCCATTGGTAGCTCCAGTACCAACAACATCATTGAAGAGTTGCGTATTTGGTCCTGCTGGTACAAGAACAGTTGCAACACCCGTCACCGTAACTGGTTGACCAATTCCATTATTCTTAACTCCACTACCAGAAATATTATCAACTTCCATGATAATATCTTTATCACCCGTCGCATATGAGGTAGTTGCAATACCAATTCTAGTTCCACCAAGAGGGTTATAAACCATCTCTTGACCAGATTGGAAGTTATGATTTGCAAAAGTAAGAATATTATCTACCGTATTAACAATAGAAGTATCGGAAGAATCGAAAGTCTTCTTAAACAATGGTTGACCATCAGACTTAAGTTTGAATGATGATAGACCAACAATAATTCCACCCTTAGACAGGGAAGGATATGTAACGGTTCCAGGACCATAATCTGTACCAATTCCAATAATGTTAGTTGCAATACCAACGTAGGTACGTAGTGACTGTCTAACGTTAGCACAATCACCTGTACCAAATCCAACCGTGGGGATTGAAGCAAGACTACTATTTCCAATTGCAACCGTCAGAATACCAACTAGGGATTCAATGTCGGTTTGAATACTTGCAGTGTATGCACTAGCACCAACACCAGGTAGATTAAGAGGAACAATAGTATCATCAGTATAGTACAACTCATTTCTAACCGCTTTCTTCATGTAATCCATTGCGGTTCTGAAGATGTAGATAGACTCAGCTTCTTCATAGACAAGACCATCAGTCTTTTGATTGCCCTGTGCATCGAAGTAGAACTTGGTGTTTCTTATCGTATGTTGATTGCTGTCATATGCAATATCTTGTGCAACACCATCAACTATAAATTTAAGATCTCTGAAACACTTAGCAACACCAGTGGAATAAGTTCCAACATTCTCTGCAGGTAAAGAAGTGAGTGTTGCAATACCAATAGGTCCAGTTACAACAGCAGAAAGTGTAATAATTGTATTTTGGACATCTTGACAGGTATTTAATTCATTATTTCCAACTGTTGTACCAACACCATATATTGGTGGTCCTTCAGAAGCGGCATAAGTAACACCCAATCCGTTTCTAACGGCAAGTCTCATCTTTTCTTTCGCTTGATTGAAAAGATAATTAGTTTCTTCTGCCTTAATGACTAACTTGTCATTATCAGGTATTGGTCCATCGAAGTAATAAAGTGCTTCTTGACGTGCATATCTGTTACCACCAGTAAACAGATCAGTTGCAACTGCATCAACAAATCGTGCTAGAACATTTCTAGCTTTAGTTTCTTGAGTAGCAATTCCAGTATATTGAGCTACACTAGCGTTGTATGATTCATTAATGATTTGTTGTGTATTTTCTTTGACTAGTTTATAACCAATTGCATATCTATTTTGTTCCTCATTAGCAGTACTACCTGGAATAATGAATGTTGGATAAGGAACAGCAACCGATGCAAGAGCCTTATCAAGAATTTCTCTTTTATTTTCAACAATAAGATCTCTTGCGTCATGATTAAGAACGAAATAATCATTTGCAGGATCTTGAAGAACACTCAGATTAAAGAGTTGAGGTGTTCCTGTTTGATAATATGTTGGAGGTGTCTGGTTATTTACAACATATTGTCCAAGGAAACGCAGATAATTAAATCCGTAGATAGTTTCAGTGGTATTGATGCCAATAGAGTTACCACCACTCCAATAAGAAGATGCAACACTAACAGTATGACTGTTTGCATTATACTTAAGATCAGAAGAAACTGCATCAACTAATCTACCAGTTTTTGCTTTAAATGCAGCTTCGTCATAACTTGCACTGGTGGAGAATGCAACATAATTATAATTCACTTTTGCAAGAACTTCATCAATTAAGAATTGTCTATTCAGATCTAAAAGATCAGAAGCGTCTGCATAAGTTCCATCTAATTGTTGTACGGATGTTCCATCAAATTGATCATCAATATTGTCAATCTTAATAACCTTGTTCGTTTTACTCAGAATATAACTCTTAATTGGAATTCCACCATCCATATAGATTTTTTGAGTAGATCCGTCTGGAAGTAGATCTTCCTCATAAACCATGTTAAAACCAATTCTATCGTTAAAAGAAACTTCTTTATCAACGTTTACCAATAGAGAAGAAGTGCTATCGACAACAATTGGTTTTAGGTCGGCAGACTTAGCAATACCAACACTTACTTCTTGAGGAGTTGGCTGAGTAATAAACTCAAAATCAGAGAATTCTTTGAATCCAGAAGGATGAATTAAAGATCTTACTGGTTCTTTCCACTTATCATAACTCAGTTGACTCTTGATTGAATAAGAGAACTTTTGATAATAGAAATTATCAGATATTCTTTGTTGGAAATCATTTAAAATTCCAACAGATCTATCAAGTTCTCCAACTTTGTCTCTAGAAACTCCAAGAGTAGAGCGTAAGTTAAAGATGCTAAAATATTCTATAGTTCCAATGACTTTAGAACTTTCTCCAGTAAGTTTATCACCATCTCTAAGTTGACCAAATGAATTTCCAACACGCAACTGGTTGAGATCATTATCCCATCCACCTTCCATGACTCTGCCAACAAAAGTTGGACCAGTAACTTTTTCTTTTGAAAGATACTTAACATCATCTTTCAATACCATTTCAAATTGTGGAACTTGTTTTTTATTAACAAGATATCCAAGAGTAATTCCATCTTCATATACACCAAATGTTCCAGTAGCAATACCAGTCATATCATATGTGACGGTATTATTTGTAGTGCTAATTCCAGTTACCTTAAAGAACTTATAACCATATACATCAGAGTTAAAGTTTGCTAAGTGATCCGAATCTGCAGTTAATCTACAACCTTCAACGTAAACTTCATCTCCAACATCAAATGGGAACGCTGTAGTAACACCTGAAGTTAGAATGTCTGTATTTGAAAGTTCTGCCGTTATCAAACTACCGTTGATGGTAAAGAAATCGATATCATATCCCTGGGAATGGTGAATAGTTACAATATCAAGAGGTTCACTAAAATCAATTGCATTTTGAGCAACATCAACTTTGGTAATGGAACCACCTTCCAATGTAGGAATTAACTTAATACTTGTGTTATCAGGAACAATAAGAGTTGGTGTTTGATTATATCCTCTACCACCAGTTGTAATACCGATGTAATCAATCGTTCTGATATCTTTAATACCCACAACCGATGGAGTGCTCAGAAGTGGAGATAAGGTTGGATCAGTTGGATAATCAAATCCATCTTTAACTCTTGCATACTTCTCGACTTTACCAATATCGTCAGAAATTAACTTGATATTTGCATTCTTTCCATTTACGGTTTTAATGCTTTCAATGATAGGCAGTCTGTCATATCCAACTCCTGCAAAGTTAATTCTAAGTTTATCAATAGGTCCATCTGCAGTTTTTGAAGTGGTTGTATAAGTTACAGTTGTGTTTGCGCTATTATAAGAAGACTTTTCAGAATCACTGGGTTTTCTCAATAAATTGAACAAGAAAGTACTATTGTCACTTACAGTAACAAGATAATCCGTATTTAAAGAGTGTGGTACAATATCAATTTTATTAGAACCTACTACTTCCAAATCTCTAGAAATTTGATTTTTTCTAACGTCAGTAGGTCCTTTTGGAATTAGTGTGTAATAAAGTGCAGAAGGAATAAGACTGTTTGTGGTCTTAATTTCTACCTTAGCATCGGTTTCTCCTGGTTTATTAGTTCTTTCAATTGCAAATCCATCTTCAGAGTTACCAATAAGTTCTAACCTTCTAGTAAAATCTGGATCTTCATAGAATTCAAGATCCATTTCAGAAAGACTTACATCCGAAACATCAAAAGAAATAGTATCATTTTTAATAAATCTGAGTGGTGGATTTATTCTGTAAAGTTCGTGATCAGCTCCACCAACACTATCAATGTCAATAACAATATTTTTATCAATATCACTGAATTTCTCAGTTAACTTAATTTTATCTTTATCAGTTTTGAGTACATAATAAATTTTATCATTAGAAAGTCCAGTAGCGGGAGTGGTTGCTTTATAGACTACTTTTTCTCCCTGTTCGATTTGTTCACCAGAAAGATCAATCGTATTATCAGATATTGAAATATCACTACTTCCAAATGATACTGGACCCGTAATCATTTTTCTAATGACGGGGTTATAGAATACAGATATACTATCAACTTCTCGGTTATTGATAGAGAAAGTTATTCTATCACTGGAAGTCAATCCATGACTTACTGCAGTACCGACAGATGCACTATATCTTTCAATAGTTCCAGTAATTTCTAGATTAGTGGTAGAAAGAGAGTGTGCAGCACCTACCAAGGGGAAACTAGAATCAAAGTTTACAAATTCTGCAGCATTTAATTGTGTGCCAATTCCAGTAGTTGAAGTAAATCCGATAGTAGAAATACCAACATGATCTTTTCCTAGATTCACTGCATATACAGTTTGACCATCAGTAAGTGGTATGGAAACACCAGAACCAACATTGTTAATGTATAGAGAAGTGCCAGCAAGTCCTACATGATATTTGAGTTCTTGACCTGTAAAGAATTTGTGTTCTGGAATATAAATTGCACTATTAGGAACAGTTCGATATTCAACAATAGTTCCACCAACTCCCAATATACTTCTAACAGATCCAGTAGTTCCAGTTCCTACTGTAACTTTTGGATCAAAATAAGTTACTTCATTAGTATAAACATAATCATTTGGGATTTCATCTGGGCCAATTTTAATCTCAAAGACAGTTGGTTTTAAACTAATCAGATGATTATCATTAAACGCTGTATGAATTCCAGGATACTGAAGTCTATTAATATCGAAAGAATTATTCTTTGGATCAATTCTAATAATTCTACAAACTTCAGTGCCAATTCCAATCATGTCTTCGACACGGAATCCACTTATATCATTTACATAAATTGTCGTAGTTACACCAGTGGCGCTGATCATATCAGCAGTCAACTTAGTAGTTTTGTTCCTTATAGAAACGGATCTATTACCTTCAATAGATTTGGAAGAAGTTGTTGAAATTCCAGAAATATTGATAATTTCATTATTTAAAATTTCATGAGGATCTGTAAGTTTACATTCAATGGTATCTGACTTTTTGAGATCAAATACTACACCAGAAGTTACAGTTTCATTCACAGAGAATGAACTTACAGTTTTGCCTTTGATCTTTGAAACAGCAATATTTGCACCACTACCACTTTCACCTCTATTTTTAATTACAAGTGTATCACCAGTTTTGTAATTATCCCCTGGAGAGAAGACTGCAGTGTCTTGAATACCAGATGTTCTAATTTCAGAAACTCTGAATTCTTGTTTGAACTTTTCATCAACTTTATCAATTGGTCTATACTTAGAATTATTTGAGGTAATGTAATATTGAGATACATTCCTTGTTAGACCATGATCAGTAAAATCAACATCTTGATTTATTGAAGGTAAGAAATTTTCTTCAATGGGTTGTGAATGGAAATAAGGTCCGATTAAATATGGGAAAGTTGGTTCAGATTTTCCACTTTGATCTGTTGTTTGAGAAACAAAGTATGCATAAACTCCATCAGGATATTCAGGTGTTTTGCAATATCTTCCATTACTTTCATCCAGATCTCCAGTTCCTGTATAAACATAATCATTTACAAAGAATCCAGCAATAAATTTTGAAGATGTTGGTCTTATTCCAGGAGTATTATCCACTAAAACTTCGTATCCAGCCTGTAACTGTTTGATACCTCCACCAAGAGGATTTTGATATCCATATGGTCCATAAATTGGATTGCCATCATAAGCAAATCCTATGATTGGAGAGTGTACTTTATCGTTAGGAGTTTCTACATTATTTTGAGTAAAGTTATCACTCAATTGAACTCTAAGTTTTTTAGGAACAAAGAAATTAACGAATTGAAGTCCTAAAGATTCATTTCTACTTGGAAGTAGGAATCCATCATCTTCATCAGAGAACTGATCTTTCAGTTTTTCTACTTGATTTACTTTCCAGTTAGTTACATTGCCCAAGAACTTGGCGTCCCGACCTCTGGCTTCAACAGTGAGTACAGTATTGGCATTATTATAACCCACACCACCATTAAGAACTCTGACCGATGTAATCTTCCCATCTTCAACCGTAGGAACCAGGTCGGCAAAATTACCATCTCCAGTAACTATAATGTCGGAATCAAGTCTATATCCATGACCTTTATTAATAATCTTAACGTCTACAATAGTACCATCAACGATAATAGGAGCGATTAGAGCTCTAGAACTAATTTGTTTAGTTCTTACATCAGGTCTTCTATGATAGTTGAGTTGACTAGTACATCCATATGAAACACCACCATCCTCCACAAAAACATCATCAATAGAACCTAGAATCTTAGCTTCTAGTTCTGGAACTACAATATCAATATCACCTTGTTCTGAAGTAGCGTTTATGGTGATAGTAATTTTTGGATAAGCAAAGGTATGAGTACCAACTCCAATGTCGGTAAAGTTGACGTAGTTACCTTCAGTATAGTTTGATGTTGGTTCGATAGTTCCTGCAACAGAAACTCTAAATTGATTTGCATTAAGTACTGTAATATAATAATCAGAAGTTGTGCTCATTCCAGATAGAGGAGTATCTGAAGTAAAATAATGAACTATATCACCATTATTAAATCCATGTCTTCTTGCATAGATGTAAGAATCATATGTGTTAATGCCGGCAGTATTACCAAAAGTATTTTCGGATGGAATTTTAACAGCTCTGTTTGAATACCCCTCTCCTTTTTCTTTTACATAAACAGTGCTTATAGTATTTTTTACAGTTAGACTCTCAATAGAGTGGAAACCAGAACTAATTCCAGTAATACTAATTGTATTAATACCAGAAGTAGCATCTTGTGGAGTACTGTGAAGTTTTACAATTTGTGCAGTAGGTGTAGAGACATAATAATGTGCGTCACCAACTAAACCACCAATATTGGAGTTTTTATTACTGTTATAAATGACTTCTTCGCCAATTTGTAAATTATGATTTGCTCCAAAGTTGATAGTATTTGCAGCAATATCAATACCAGGTTGAGTTGGCTTAAATTGCAGAACCGTTCTAGTCTTAACTAAGTTTGATTCTAAAACGCAACCAGTACCGTTACCACCTTTGATGGAAATTTCTGGTTTGGTTGCGTATCCAACACCGGCTTTAAGTACTTTAATTTCCTGAACAGATCCACTTACATTGACGTGTGCTTTACATCCAGATCCCTGAGAGTCAACAACTTCTAATTCTGGCGGATTAATAACATCATAGTCTTCACCAGAATTAGTAACTTCAATATCAGTCAGTCTTCCATAGTAAACATTTTCATCAAATAAAGTTGGTGATAATATTTCCGCACCATTACCAAGCATTCCAATATACTTGTTATCAGTGGATCTGCGGTTTTTATCGTCGAAGAAAGTCTTCTCTTCCTTCAAACTAAACTTTTTGAATAGTTTTTGATTCTGTATCTCTTTATTCTCATAAGAAGCTCTAAAGAGTTGGCCAACTGACCCACCACTAGGAGTAAATGAAACGTGTTTGTTGCCGAAAGAATCTGCCTTACTGAAAGATAAGGATAACTTATCATCACTAATATAACTTACAAAATAAAATCCAGTGTCTACACCAATAGCAGAAGAATTGGTAGGTATGAAGTAAACATTTTCACCATCATAGAATCCATGATTTGTCGAATCAATTATTTCAGTTGTATTCACGCCAACAACTGTTAAATCCTTTCGAGTATCGGTTGCAAATATTTGATAATTTGGCAGTCCAGTAGATGCTACATAAAAATTCTTTTCATCGGGAGTAATATAAGTGTTTTGAACTCCTGTAGGAATTTTAGATATGTAATCGTATTGACTTGTGTAGTGACTACCTTTAGTTACTTTTTTTGATAAAATAACAGAATCTGTAATAGTATGATTTGGTGTTGTAATCTGTACTACTACTTCTTGGGCATATTTCTTTGTTTCACTAGCACTTGGATATACAATATCAACAATAGTTCCATTTGAAGTTTTATCAAACTTATCGGAGAGGCTTACATTCTCACCGATATAAAAAATAATTGTATCAAATAAAGTAACTCTGTAACTATTAGAAGATACCTGATTTACAGTATTAATACTGTGATCTGTGGGAATGTTATAGAACCAACTATTAAACTCTCTAAAATCTCTAAGGTCTTTACCAAATCCAGAAAGAGTTACAAGATCATCTACCTTTAGATTTGAAGTGTTACTAAAATCAACACTATCTACAACATTTGTAAGTAAAAAATCTACCTTAGATGTTTGACCAAATCCAATATAACTGTAAGCAAATTTATCTTCAACAATAGAAGAGTTTACTTCTAACTCAGCATTAATTCCCTGACATCCTAAAAACTGATTGACAGTTTTATCGGTGTAAGAAACGTTGATATAAAAATCAGAACCTTTTGGTTTGATATGAACGTTACCGGCTTTTGAAAATCCAACGGTAGAGTCTACTAGAATGGTGTCAGACCCCGCTGGAACGTCCTCTAACAGTTTTGTTTTTCCAGATGCCTCGAAGAGGTTGTTAAAGTCCGCAGAGTCCAGTGAGACCTCATAGAAGTCCTTTCCATCTATAGGTCTATACTCAATGTTGTAGATGGAAGATGATACTGTACCGATTCCGCTTATATCTTGAAAAAGAGGACTTCCTTTGATAAGTAAAGGATCTCCACCACTTACCTTTTCTAAAAGAACATTCTTAGTAATAAAATAATTATTATCAGAAGGAATTAGTGTAAAATCCTGTGGTTTAATAATTTCAATATCTTCCCCAAAGAGAAGTTTAAATAAAATTTTATATGAAGTATCTGTTCCTTTAGACTTGTAAAAGTCTTTTGCTCTGGTTAATATATTTTGAATGTCAATGCCTTCAAAAAAGTCTCTATTTTCAAATCCAGGAAGAAACTCAGATTTGAACTTAATGAAGAATTCTCTTAAAAATAGATTACTTAAATTATAAACAAGTACACCAGCAGAGTGAGAATCTGTTGTTGTTGACGAAAAACTTAAAAATTCAGAATTATCTGCAGATTTGATAGAATCAATACCACTAAAACCTCTGGAACAACCTTCAAAAGTTGTCGCTGTTTTAGTCTTATAGTGAATAATTTCATTATCAATTTTTAACAAACCATTTTTATCTGGCCAACCTTCAGTACTAACTACCGAAATCGTATCTGTAAGAATGGTTAATTGTTGCTGTAATACAGTAAATGGAATTAAATTTTGAGTAGTAAACTCCTCAATATTTTTATATCCCTTTAAATTTACCGCAAGATCAGCCGCACCACCTCTATAGTCCAAAGACTTATAGTATTGTTTAAGAAAACTAGTAAACGTAGGAGAATCCTGAAGTAGGAAATCAGGAATCAGAGATTCGATAATCTCGTTGATGCTAACTCTCTTTTCTGTCATTTTATCTTGTGAACTGTCCGTTTAGGTAGCTAGATGTAGGAACAAACAATGTTGCAGCAGTATTCTCGCCTGAGGTAATAGTATCCTCAACTGTATTTACCACAGAATTGCCAACGTCAATTTGAAGATATAGGTCTTTCAGTCCAATAATATCATTTGAGTCTGGAACTGCCTCAACTTCGATAACATTATTATTTAACGCAGTAGATTCTATATTTACAACGTCCAAAAGGATTTCTCCTTTAATATAATCAATAGTTCCTGCATTAACTTTAACAATTGATGGAATATTATTCACCAACTTGAAGAAAAATACTCTTCCTGAACTATCACTTTCAGCAATGTCACCCATGTAGAGAGTGTCATTTACCCCAGAAATTTTAAATCCAGAAGATTTAATAGAATATCCATCTTTCTTGATATAAATTCTGTTTCCAAAACAAACTTCATACGTTGCAAAAGTATTGAATGCGGGAGACATGTCTCTACGCATTTTTACTTTCGTAATATTTGATGTAATCGCAGTATCGGTTGCATCAATCAAAGCATTAATCTTAGAATACTTAACTCTTCCGCCAAAATTATTTGTATCGCTAGATTTTGAATAATTTGTCAAAGTATTAAGTACTTTTGTTCTAATTTCAGAAACATCTGAAGTTTGGTTCTTGTTATAGTAAATTGTAGTGTCAAATTCAACAAACAAATACTTAAGATCAATAAGTTCGGGTTTAATACCTGCAATGGAGTATTGCTTTAAAGATCTTGAAATTTCTTCCTTTGTAATTTGAGAAAGAGTATTTGCTCCTCTCGGTTTGATAGAAATGAACACTTTTCCATACTCTGGGGGATCTAACTCCTCACCCCCGTAGGCGGTCACAGAATCAACGTTAGTGTAAATGTATGGAATGAGTCCTTTATAGTCACTGGCGGTCACGGCACGGAACTGTGAGGAGTATACACGGGGTGCCAGGTACTTAATAGAGTCTAAACTCTCAATATCATCACCATTTTGAGATTCACTGATAGTTTGCAGTAGAGAAATACCCGATGTAATTGGATTTGCGTTATTATCTTTTAAAATTCCAGAAAAAGTGAAATTTTTAGCTCCATTTCCAGACCTACCATTACTGACAATGTAAGTAACTTCAACGATTGACCCAGAAGAGGGTTTTTTACCTAAAACTCCATCACCAAAGCGAACTTCATACCTCTGATCAGTAACTTCTTCCAATAAAAAGAGTCTTGAGTTGCCATCAACATTCAAAATGTCTTCATAAAGAGCATATTGTTCCGTGACATTTGTTTTTACCTTGACTCTAACCGTAGTAGTGTCAATATTTGCGTTTGGAAGGATAAATCTTTGATTTGGAATTGAAGAATCGACTGTAAAAGTGTTTGTAACAAAAACTCCTTCATAAATTTCGAGGTTATCAAAGGATGCTTCCCCCTGACTATCAACTAAAGTCGTAAAATCTTCAGGAATTGAGTAAATATAACTCGTGTTTATTAAATTACCTAATGCAACTTGTCCGGCTTGAAGAGTAACCGTTCTAACATCAGTTGTATCGGTCAAAATGATGTTAAAAGTGGTTCTGGCACGTGCTGCACGAACCGATCTGGGTGTATAACCAATGTTTCTAGCTAATGCAACAACATTTTCTCTCAATGTTGCACTATCAAGGAACACTTCATTCACTGTCATGTTCGTATTGAACGCAGTGATGTATGAATTATATGCTAACAGGTCAATTAAGACCGAAAAATTAGATCCTTCAAAGTCAAAATCACTAAAATCGCTACTGGATCTAAGATAATCTTTAATTTGTGTTCTTAGATCATTAAAATCTAAGTTAGTAAACTGATTGAAGGACATTAGATTCTAGTGGGTTCTAAGATAAACTCTATTTCTTGTGCTGGAACTGGTAATCCAACGATATCATAATTAATTTTTACAAACAAATCATTACCATCGGGTTCAAATCTAACCTCAACTTCAATTTTTGCAACTCTTGGTTCAAAGTTTTCAAGTAAAGTTTGTATACTTGATTCAAGACTTAGTGCAAGAGCTTGAGATCCAAGGTCAAATAATGTATCTTGGAGACTAGTACCCAACAAATTGTTGAAAAACCGTTCACCAATTCTAGTTTTCACTAGATTCATAACAGATTTCTTGATAGCATCCTCATTTCTAAGAGGCAATATGTCACCAGTAACAGGATTTCTCGTAAATGAAAGACTAATGTCCTTAAATTGACGAGATGTTTTCCTATACTTGAAGGCTGAGTTGTCTATGTCCCTAAGTCCTAAGGCCATTTAGTGCTATCAAAAGGTCTTAATATATGTATAAGACTATTTGGAAGATTCGTAATCCAATACTTCCTCAATTAACGCTTTTTTCGCTTGATAAGGACAAGGATTCTTCACTTTTTCAATCAATTTAACGTCATCACCCAAAACTTCATTCAAATAATCTTCATTCCAGTAGTTGTAATAGTCAGTTTTTGCTAATTTTTTACGCATTTGTGCAATCTTTCTCTTTGATTGACACAAAATAATGTTAAGTTTTGAATTATTTGTCTTGATTCCATTAATATAAGTGTTTTCGCATGACAAATCTTCTACAAACCAATAAAGAGGATACTCTTCGTTATATCTTTTCACCCATTTGCGGACTTTTGCAGGTTTCCAAAAATCTTCGACAATAAAAATGATGACATCATACCCAGGTTCGGGTACAATATCATCAATACCAATATCTTTAATTAGAGTATCTGATCCAGATGCATAAGGGCAAATGGCAAAACCACCTAATTCTTTATGTTGAACAGAAAGTTGTTCAATCCACTCATGGACATAAGATTCACGTTCAGTCATTAGATCATCCTGCTGCTAAAGGTGATGCAGTATTTTTCTTGGTTTGAGAACGTGCTTTTGCATTTTGTGCAACATCATACTTTGCATCCAAAGTTCCTTCTGGAGTTGCAGGTGGATTATCTCCTGGATTTGGTCCTTTTGCTCCCATGATACACCTTTAAAATACGTTACAGGTATTTATCGATAATTTTACTAATCTCAATAGCAAGTCTTAAGTTTCCTCTTTCACTCATATGATTGAATCCATTGCAACGAAGTCCATATCGATTATCTAAAGGATTTGGGGGATATTCTGCATACGGATCAGAGGGACTTACAAAATCGGGTGGATTGTTTGGATTCGTAAGATGATAAGTTGAGATAAAAGTTTCTTTGTTCTTACCATCGGAATAATTAAAGAACTGATGACATTCATCCCAATATATGTGTAAGACATTATAATCTTTCAAGTCATCCATCATTCTTTTGCAGTTCTTAAAAGAATGTTCATCATCACAATATCGAGATGGTCTTGTAGGATCAGTATGAAAGATGATTACATAACCATACTCATCTCTATCCAAGGTGTTATGAACATAATGAGAAATGTCACCCTCACCAGAACATGATACTGCGTAAGAGTGACACTCAACTTCTAGAATATTTGCTAAGAAGTAAATCCAAGACCCACCTTCACAATCTAACATTCTATTTGATTGTGAATTTTCACCAACTGCTGCAAAACTATCACCATAGATTGCAATCTTTGTTCTTGGTTTTTCTACTAGAACTTTTTCTGCAATGTATTTGCCTTTAATTCTATCAGTGAATGACTCAAAGACTTCACGTCCCGTTTCGTCAATTACTTGACCAGGGTACATGAAGTCTGCCATTGGTCCAGGTGCTGCTCTAGCAACATTCTTATCAAGCATCAACGACCTTGACCACGATATGCTTTCTTTTTACCGTTACGCGAAGATGCTGAAAGTTTCGTGTTCGCGGAAGTTCCTTGACGAGTTTTCTTCGGCTTCCCAGGCATAAAGTTTGCACCAGAGAGACCCACTTTCGACTTAACTGCCATAATTAAAATACCTTAGAATACGTTTGCGATTTTTTTGCGGTTTTTGACGCGCCGAAACGCGCCGATTTTTTATCAAAGAATACGAGTCTTCTCATGACCCACACGGATCTTCGGATCACACCAGATCTCATAACCCGCTTCCTTCGCATCAAGACAGAAAGATACGTCCTCGCCGCACATGTCTTGAACTTCACCAGAGTCAAACACCTGCATCTTCGGAGCAAACCAAGGATACTCCAAGTTCTCAAAGACGCCGTTCTTAATCAGAACCCATCCAAAACCAGTGTAGTCAACTGTAAAGGGTTTGCGACGTTTGCTCATGGTCTCACCAGTTTCATGGTTCATCACACCACCGTTGTTCTTGAAGTCATCTTCTTCAAGCCAGTGAGCAACGGAAGTAGTGTTCCCATCTTCAGTCATATACCAACCTGCTGCAATATCTTTGTCCATTGCAATTAGACGATAGAAAGACTCAGTATTAAAAACGATATCAGAGTCAATCCAAAGTTGATAATCATATTTCAGTTTACCATCCCAAGGAATCTGCTTCGGGCCACGGAGAACATTCGCACCTAATACCTTACAACGTGCAAAGTTAACCATGGACGAATAGTCCTGAGAAATTTGAATGCTACCACCGTTCTGTACAATATCAAAACATAGTGATACAAAGTTCTTCAAATAGATGTAAGACACTCCTCTTCCAGGTAGACAGAATACAATATTCTTACCTTTGATCATCTCCTTGGCTGCTTGAAGATCAAACTCATCTTCTTTTTTCTTGACAGCAGGAGCTTTCGCTTTAATTGTAAATCCTTTAGACATTAATTTAGAATTGCAATGTTGTTATTCTACCACCACAAATCAATTCATGCAATGGTTTCTGGGTTATTTATCAGTTCGTGAGTAACCTTGGAAAACCTTAGATCGTATTCAAGATTGCACGCCGCTCTGACCATCTCGATCTTATGTTGTAAATCACACTTCGTTACATTCTCAGCAACTACGTGACCGTCAACTAAGATTTTATACAAGTTCATCTTCGATAATTGTAAGTAAGTCTTCAATCTCTTCTCTGAGTGAATCATTAGTGATCAACTCTAAGTCGTTCTGAAGACGATATTCTATACAATCGACGAGGACCTCCTTGTCATAGAAGTCGAGTTCTAATTTCATCGTAGACTCTTCAATCATCCTCAAATGTTATATAGACAACAGATTTTTTGAGCGGACCCTGGCACTCGGAATTTTTCTGGGCAAAATTTTTTTTACTTCGTGATATTTAGATCGCGATTTGGGTTCGTTGTAGGTTAGGGTAGTTAGCGTTTTTTAAAACGGGGGTTACGCGCCCGCGCGCTAACACATAAGAACGCGAATTAACTGCTCAAACTGTGCTCCCCGAGAGTATCATAAACCCTCGGAGAGTTTCTGTCAACTTCTCACATAACTTGGTTGCATTTGTTGTTATTAGTGACCCCAGGAGTTCCTGCAACTGAACCGTGCATAAATGAACCCTTAGGAGCTGCATTGGACCACGCACGTTTGCCGCTCAATGCTTTCACACCTCTCTTAGAAGGTTTAAGCACAGTGTACTTAATCTGTCCTTGAGTATCAGCAACCAAGAGGTCGAGTTTAGTAGCAGATCCGAGTTCAGAAATGGT